>Ga0209425_10000189_pt1 | contig 73252 bp, 66 predicted proteins | sample COG_05_FD_184749 | JGI IMG/M metagenome (GOLD analysis project Ga0209425, IMG submission 184749) | Pelagic Microbial community sample from North Sea - COGITO 998_met_05 (SPAdes) (version 2) | ecosystem: Environmental > Aquatic > Marine > Neritic zone/Coastal water | place: Helgoland, sampling...
CCAGTAGAAGACGAAGAAGTTTCTAAGCAATTAGAAAGAACTTATAAGAAGGCCAAGATGAAAATCATGACCAGCTCAGAGGTGACTTCAGTTGATACAAAAGGGGAAAAATGCAAAGTGCACGTGAAGACCAAGAAAGGTGAAGAAATTCTTGAGGCAGATGTTGTACTTTCTGCAGTAGGTGTTTCTACCAACCTTGAAGGTATCGGTCTAGAAGATGTTGGTGTTGCCACTGATAAAGGCAAAGTGCTTGTCGATGATTATTACAAAACGAATATCCCAGGCGTTTACGCTATTGGTGATATCGTTCATGGTCCAGCTTTGGCCCACGTTGCTTCAGCTGAAGGGATCATTTGTGTGGAGAAGATTTCTGGTATGGATGTCGAAGGACTAGACTACAACAACATTCCTGGTTGTACGTATTGCAGTCCTGAAATTGCGTCTGTTGGCTATACTGAAAAGGCAGCCATAGACGCAGGATATGAAGTTAAAGTTGGCAAGTTTCCATTCTCAGCTTCTGGTAAAGCGAAAGCTGCCGGTGCGAGTGATGGTTTTGTGAAAGTAATCTTCGATGCCAAGTATGGCGAGTGGTTAGGTGCGCACATGATTGGTGCGAACGTTACAGAGATGATTGCAGGGGTAGTAGCGGCAAGAAAACTTGAGACTACGGGACATGATGTAATCAAAACGGTTCATCCTCACCCAACAATGTCTGAGGCCATAATGGAAGCAGCAGCAGCAGCTTACGATGAAGTGATTCACTTGTAAGAAAACTGAATTAATTGATATTTGAAAAGACTCAAGGTTTCCTTGGGTCTTTTTTGGTTTAGCTAGTTCGATTTTTTTCTCAATCTTTGTCCAATGAGTGAAAAGCAAATGAACTTACTCTTTTGGATGGGGTTGTTTTTAACAGCAGTTGGTGTGTTGGCCTTATATGTATTAGATATGGATCTTGGAGAGATGGATATCTACTACACTAAAATCATCCTTTACCTATCTGGCCTAGGTACGATCTATTTTGGCTGGAAGAAAATTGAACATAAGTTTCCAGATAAAAGAAAGTAAGCTCTATGGAATTAGATATTACAACCCCTGCATTACTTTTTCCAGCCATTACACTTTTGTTACTGGCCTATACCAACCGTTTTGTGGCGCTTGCTACTTTGGCCAGGGGTCTAAGGCAACGATATAAAGACATGCCCGAAATGGATGCTTCCGTATTGGGTCAAATAAAAAACCTTAAGACTAGACTTTTGCTCATCCGAAATATGCAGGCCTTGGGTATCGGTAGTTTCTTCTGCTGCGTGCTAAGTATGGTGCTGATGTATTTATCTAGACAAGTTGTTGCTGATTATATTTTTGGTATAAGTCTCTTTCTACTCCTTGGCTCTCTCGTATTATCTTTTATAGAAACACAAATATCTACTCGCGCCCTGAACTTAGAATTGAGCGACCTCGAGTCATTTTCTTCCAAAAAGTAATTATTTTCCTTTCTTAGGACTTCTGAGCCGTCATTTCTACAATGAGGGTTAGCAGCCTATTTACTCGTTAACACAAATTGTTTCGAAGAGCACAATAATTATATCAAAAAACTTGTCTAGACAAGTTTTTTGATATACATTTCGAACTGATTTACCACTAACTATGGAATTCGGTAAGGCTCTCTTTCACCTTAACAATAATCTTGGCTATAACCTTTATCGGGCTTACCTGCTATTTCACAGGGAGTTGATAAGGGCGCTCAAAGCTTATGGAGTTACTCCAGAGCAATGGCAGGTCTTGATAATATTGTGGAATCACGGGAGCGTTACTCCTACTCAAATTAGTGGAGTAACGCTTCAGGATTTGCCATCTATCTCGCGCATGATCGTGAGAATGGAAAAGAACGGTTGGATACAACGTGTTGTTAATCAAGAGGATGGGAGGTCTTTTCACGTAGAGCTCACAGAGAAAGGAAGAAAGAGTAAAAATGAAATGATTATCAAGTTGGATAATCATTTTGCTGGTTACTTAAAAGAAGTGCCACGGAATTTACATGATGATATACGTAATGAGCTCCAAAGCTTAAGGAGCCACTTAGGAGATTACACACCATAAAGCGACAGACGGTCCGGTCATTTGGATGTTTGACATCTAGTCTTCACTTGTTTAGGTTAAATGGAGATTACCGATGCGGTTGACATATGGTTTACCGCATCGGAGATGACTTTAAAGAAATTTCCTTGCACATCCCTCCGAAGCAATCTAAATTCCCCCTAAAAATCACATGAATTTCAGGCGTTCGCCATTATTTCTTCTATTGTCTGCTGTTGTTTGTTTTGCTTGTTCGAGCGAAAAAACATCTAATGCAGCATCAAAGGAGAGTTTTAGTAACAATTATATCACTATTCCATCAGGCGATGCAAAGCAATTCTATTCATGGACTGCCGATCGTGTTCCAATGGTGAGTGCTCATCGTGGGGGGGCTTATCCTGGTTATCCTGAAAATTCAATTCGCACATTCGAATATGTTCTAAAGTCAACCCCTGCAGTGATAGAGTGCGATATTGAAATGACTGCTGATTCTGTTTTACTGATGATGCATGACAATACACTTGATCGAACAACTAATGGAATTGGTCGAGTACGCGACTTGCTTTGGTCAGACCTGAAACCACTCCGATTAAAAGATAATGAGGGTAACCTCACCGAAGACAAAATTCCTACACTCGAAGAGGTATTAAAGTGGAGTAAAGGTAAGGCGTTATTGACTCTTGATGTGAAGCGGGGTGTTCCGTTCGAATTGGTAGTTGATTTGGTTGAAGCTACCCAAACGGAAGAATACGCTGCGATCATTACCTACAGCGCCAATGATGCCCAAAGGGTTTATCAGCGAAACCCTAATCTGATGATTTCTGTAGGAGTCGGAAATATAACGGCCTATGAAGCGCATAGAGACCTAGGAATCCCAGATAATAATATGATTGCCTTCACCGGTGTTTCAGAGCCAGAACCGTCTTTATATAAGTTTCTGCATGACAAGGGTATTTATGCTATTTTAGGTGTTTTGGGAAACCTCGATAGAAAGGCCATAGCAAGAGGAGATAGTATCTACTCTGGTTTTGTAAGAAGAGGTGCTGACATCCTAGCGACTGATAGGCCTATAGAAGCCGCTAGAATATTAGAAGAGTTCAGGCCCACTGAAAGTTCAAAGTTTAAATATTTCAAATAGTGATTGATTTAAGAAGCGATACACTCACCAAGCCTACGCCTGGTATGCTCGAAGCAATGATGACTGCTGAGGTGGGAGATGACATGTTTGGCGAAGACCCTACAGTTGTAGCCCTAGAGGAACGCGCTGCCCATATGTTCGGTATGGATGCAGCCATTTATTGTGCCTCAGGCACCATGACAAATCAAATCGGTATCAGACTACATACCACGCTTCAGGACGAAGTGATTTGTCATAAATACTCTCATATCTATTTATATGAGAGTGGAGGATTAATGGCTAATTCAGGCGTTTCTGTTCGTTTGCTGGAAGGTGAACGAGGTTTAATAACAGCGGAAGATGTGAAAGCCGCGATTCAACCAGATGATATTCATTCTCCAGTTTCTAAAGTGGTATCGCTAGAAAATACAATGAATAAGGGTGGAGGAAGTTGCTATGATTTCGAAGAAATTTATGCCATTAGGGAAACTTGCCATGAACATGGTTTGGCTTTACACTTAGATGGCGCTCGACTTTTCAATGCCTTGGTAGCAACAGGCCAGAAGGCCAAAGCTTATGGAGAGGTTTTCGATACCATCTCGATCTGTCTCTCTAAAGGATTAGGTGCACCAATTGGCTCTCTTCTTTTGGGAGGGCACGATGATATTAAACGTGCCAAACGGGTAAGAAAAGTAATGGGAGGTGCATGGAGACAAGCAGGATATATTGCTGCTGCTGGGCACTATGCCTTGGATCACCACATTGATCGTTTGGTGGAAGATCACAACAAAGCCAAGGTGATTGGTAAAGTATTGGAAACCTTGGATTACGTAGAAGAAGTTTACCCATGTGAAACCAACATTCTAATCTTCAAGCTTACTGACAAATACGACAACAAAGCCTTTACTCAGAAACTGGCGGATAATGGCGTACATGCCTTTGGTTTCGGCCCGCAACTCATTCGCTTTGTAACTCATTTAGACTTTACGAATGACCATATGGATCAATTGATCAAAGTATTAAAAAGCCTTTAGTATGAAGCAGTTTTTACTTGCCTTAGTCAGCATATTCATACTCTCAAGTTGCCAAACATCTAAAAAAGAAGAGGAAGTGGTGAAATCAAAAGACTTTGAAATTCTTTTCGTGGGTACTTATACGCAAGAGGAAGGCCATGTAGATGGAAAGGGAGAGGGCGTTTATGTGTATGAAATGAATAAGCAGACCGGTGCTCTGAGGTATTTGTCTACTTCTGATGCCATGATTAGCCCTTCGTATTTAGCTGTTCACGAGAATGGTAAGTGGGTTTACGCAGCCAATGAATACAACGGAGGTGATGTGGAATTTGCGACAGTTACAGCACTTGAGTACAATCCTGAAGACCATAGTTTAAACTACCTCAATGAGGTGAGCAGTTTGGGGCAATACCCATGTTATGTAAGTATTGACAACACGGGTAAGTTCCTGATGGCAGCAAATTATGTGGGAGGAAGTGTAGCGCTTTTTCCGATTACAGATGACGGTATGTTGGCAGAATATACTTCTTACAAAAAACATAAGGGTAGCTCTGAGCACCCTCGGCAGGATGCGGCTCATGCCCATCAAATCATTCAGCATCCTACCCAAGACTGGGTTGTGGCGATAGATCTGGGTGCAGATAGGGTTTATGAGTACGAATTGGACACCTTGTCTCAAACTTTGAATTCTGTAGGCGACTATCCGAATGCTCCTAGAATGTCAGGGCCTAGGCACTTGGCATTTCACCCAACACTAGAAGTAGCTTATATGCTCAATGAATTAATTGGAACTGTAGAAGTCTATCGCACTGCGGATTCCGTTCGGATGAGGCGAACCACTCAGATGATCTCTATTCAAGAAGAAGGGGACATGAGAGATCCAGCTAGTGCTGCCATTAAAGTACATCCAAGCGGAAAGTTTCTCTATACTTCTAATCGAGGTGAACTCAATGAGATTACTGTCTTTTCCATCAATGATGAAGGTAGCTTAACCACTGTAGGAAGACAGTCGACTTTAGGGCTGACACCAAGAGATTTTGAAATCGATCCATCTGGCAGGTTCTTATTAGCCGCTAATCAAGACACGGATACCATTGTGACTTTTGCGATTGATCAAGAAACAGGGATGATTTCTGAAACAGGTTATGTAGCTGAAGTGCCAACTCCTGTCTGCCTTAAGTTTTTGAGGTAGTGGGCATGGGTATTGGGTAATTGGGTTTTAGGGCGTTGGTTATTTTTCCTCTTATGGCCCGGTATCTAATTCCCCTCCTGTTTAAGGAGGGGTTAGGGGAGGTTTTTTGATCTCTGCGGCTAAACCCCTTTCAAATACCTTCTTATCAAGCCATGATGATGCTCTGCATGGTAGATCGTGAAGTAAAGCATCTCTCTCACGGTGACTTTACCCATCAGTGGATGAGGGAAGATATATTTATCCATATCAGATCCAGACCAACCTTCGAGTTTCTTGATTAACTGATGAACAGCGTCTTTGAGGTGCTTTACATTTCGTTGTGAATTGACAAATTTTACTTTGCTTGGGCTATATGCAGATGGTGCAGGCCCATTGAAATCACCTAATTTATTCTGATAGTATTCTACTAATTCAAGGTATTCCCGGCTAGGTCTATTTGGTTTACCAAATTTATAGCCAATCATCATTTTAGGAATAGTAAGCCCGTTTGTCACGGCTCTGACGCTTTTGCTCAGGTGTTCCGCCTGTTGGCCTGCATTCCATTTTCCATCTGGAGCATATTCATATTCGTCTTGAGACAAGTCGCTAAGAAAATTTGCCAGTCGACCGTATACTTCTTCTAGTTTCCCAATGATTTCCGCCCTGTTCATAGTCGAAAATTAGAATTTAAGAGAAAGCTTCCCAAGAAAATGGAGTGATTAATCTCTCAAGCAGCTTAGCCATTGCCTAAAACAGTCTTAACAAGTGACTTCACTCTGGAATTTTTCTTCCAACATTTCATTCAGTGGAAGACAAATGTCCTGAATCTCCTCGGTTTAACACTTTTAGGTACTGAAAAAAATTATCCATGAGTGAACCTGTGGTCTATTTTTCTAGTATGACGAATGCAAGAATTGCAAAAGCAATTCTTATGATGTTCGTGAATTTTTGTTTCATGATATTTTGAGTTTTTGTTTAATCAAACATACGTTGACCTTGACTGAGTAAGGGTGGGTTTTAAGCGAGCGGAAGAAAATCCTCGGGAGTGGAAATCAGGTGTGGGATGATCGATAAGGAATGTTAAATTCACACTTAGAAAGATTTCTCAATGAGCTATACCTCCAAACCACTTGCCGAACGTATCCGCCCTCAGACGCTTGATGACCTGATTGGTCAGGAGCATTTGGTAGGAAAGAATGGCGTTTTGCGGAGGGCTATAGAGTCTGGAAGTATTCCGTCAATGATTCTTTGGGGACCTCCAGGAGTTGGAAAGACCACTATCGCGAATATTATCGCCAATGCAGTAAAGGCGCCTTTCATTTCCTTGAGTGCGATTAGCTCAGGCGTAAAAGAGATTAGGGAAGTAATTCAAAGGGCAAAATTTCAGTCGAATACCATCCTTTTCATCGATGAGATTCATCGTTTTAATAAGGGTCAGCAAGACGCTTTACTGGGTGCTGTCGAAAAAGGAGATATCACCTTAATCGGTGCGACAACTGAGAACCCGTCCTTCGAAGTCAATTCTGCACTTTTATCTCGCTCACAGGTATATACTTTGAAAGCGCTATCAAAAGAAGATTTGGAGCGATTGGTCGCACTTGCATTGGAAAAAGACGAGATCCTCAACAAGAAAAAGGTAACGTTGAAAGAAACACAAGCCCTGTTCAGCATATCAGGAGGTGATGCCCGTAAACTACTTAACCTACTCGATCTAGTAGTTGAAAACCTAGGTGGGGAAAGTGTGACCATTACGGATGACAAGGTCATTGAGATTGCACAACAGCGTGTTGCCATCTATGACAAGTCAGGAGATCAGCATTATGACATCATTTCTGCTTTCATTAAGTCGATTAGAGGGAGCGATCCGAATGCTGCCGTTTACTATTTGGCTCGAATGATTGAAGGCGGAGAAGATGTTAAATTCATAGCCCGAAGGCTGGTCATTTTGGCGTCTGAAGACATCGGCAATGCCAATCCCACGGCCTTGGTCATTGCCACTAGTGCTTTTCAAGCCGTAAATATGATTGGCTATCCCGAAGGAAGAATAATTCTTTCTCAAGCCGTGACTTACCTTGCTTCTTCAGCTAAGAGTAACGCAGCCTATATGGCGATTAATCATGCGCAAAACTTAGTTCAAAAGACGGGTGACCTTCCTGTGCCATTGCCCATAAGAAATGCACCTACTAAATTGATGAAAGAAGAAGGGTATGGCAAGGGATACAAATATTCTCATGATTTCCCGGGGAACTTCTACAATCAAGAGTTTATGCCTGATGAGGTAAAGGGAACTACACTTTACGATCCCGGGAAGAATGCTCGTGAAGACGAGATGCGCAAGCGCCTTAAGGCCATGTGGAAGGACAAGTATGGGTATTAGGATAGAATTATTCGCCTTTTTTGAAATATACTTTCATGGTTTCTGTATCACCTTTTTGAATCCAGATCATTTGGTTATCTATAAATTCTAGCGCCCATTTGACTGTTGATTTTCCTTCATTGGAGATGATACTCAGTTCCGCGGAGTGAGCCCCAATTTGCCAAATACCAGTTTCACTTCTTTCGTTATTCTCATCGAATTTTCGGTATTCTCTATCCCATCTGAAAATGTAAGCTTCTGGCCTCATGGCGTACTCGGATACTACGGCTCCCGTTTCTGGGTTCAATCCCTCGGCTTTTTCTAAAGTCCATCTTCCGACTAGTAAATCCCAAGGCCCTAGGGGTTTCTTGCTAGCCCGAGTCAGTGATATCTTAACGGGTTGGCCTTCTTCAGTTCTTTGCCAGGTCATCGATTTATCAACAATCTTGATTTGGAAAGCACTGTATTCGTCTACCACGCCTTGGCTGGCTTGAAGTAATTCCTGAGTGTCTTCATCGTAGTTAAAGCTGCCTAAATAGTTTTGTAGCCACCCATTGCCAGAAGAAAGTGTTCCATCAGTTAGAAACTCGAACCATTTGGCTTTCGGAGTCATTGTGTCAATGCCCACAGTCACCTGCGTTACTTCCCATAAACCAACGATTGATGAAGGTGCTAAACTGATGCTGCCTGTCTTTTGATTCGCAATATCAGAGTAGCTCTGTGCCGTAACTGAACCAAAAGACAGCGTCAACAAAAGACTCAAGACAAGAATGGGGTACTTCATGACATAAAACTATGGGCCTTGATCAAATATCTAAGCTAGTGGCCAAAATTTATTTATCTTCGATTCCTTTAAAGAATAGTGTTATGAAGAACATCGTTTTAAGTCTGTTAGTAGCCATTTTAGTTATCGGCTGCCAATCCAAAGAGACAGTTGAAATTCCGGAAGTAATCATCGATACCCTAACGATAGATCGGCATATGGCTGTTCTCGCCTCTGATGAGTTTATGGGTAGAAAGCCTTTTACCGAAGGTGAAGAGAAGACGATTTACTATTTGGAGTCTGAATTGAAAGCTATGGGCGTAATGCCTGGGAATGGTGATAGCTACTTCCAAGATGTGCCTTTAGTCGAAATTACTGGAACACAGTCACCAACTATGAAGATAAGGGGGAAGGGAAAGAGTTTTGATTTTGAAACAGGAAGATCTGTTGTGGTTTATACCGAACGTGTGGAAGAGGAGGTGTCGATTAAGGATTCTGAATTGGTCTATGCTGGTTTTGGAATCGTTGCGCCAGAATATGGTTGGAATGATTATGACGGTTTAGATGTAAAAGGAAAGACTGTCGTGGTGTTAGTGAATGATCCAGGTTTTGGATCTGGGGATAGTACGTTGTTTAAAGGGGATCAAATGACCTATTATGGCCGATGGACTTATAAATACGAAGAAGCGGCACGACAAGGTGCTGCAGGTGTGCTTATTGTGCATGAGACTGTGCCAGCAGGTTATCCTTGGATGGTCGTTGAGAGTTCATGGACTGGCGCTAAGTTGAACTTAGACGATGCGAATCCTCCTTATAAGTGTGCTATCCAAGGATGGATCACTCGAAATACAGCAGTTGCTCTCTTTAGAGAGGCTGGCATTAAAGATTATTCTGATCTAGCGAAAAGTAAAGATTTCAAACCCATTTCCATAGGCTTAACGGCAAGCGTAAGTGTTACGAATGTCATCAAGAGAGACATGTCTAGAAATGTAATAGGCATGGTAAAAGGGACTAAGCGACCTGATGAGTATATAATTTACTCAGCGCACTGGGATCATCTAGGTGTTGGTGCACCAATCGATGGGGATTCTATCTACAATGGTGCGCATGACAATGCGACTGGTATTACGGGTATGTTGACAATCGCGGAAGCTTTTGGCAAGTTGGATACTAAACCAGAGCGATCAGTTGTCTTCCTATTCGTGACTGCGGAAGAGCAAGGACTTTTGGGTTCGGCATACTATGGTCAAAACCCAGTATTTCCTCCTAACCAAACTGTGGCGAATATTAATATGGATGGACTTCCTGCTTATGGCGAGATGAAGGATTTAACGATTACGGGCTATGGTCAGTCAGAATTAGATAAGTATGCTGCTGCTGAAGCTGAAAAGCAAGGGAGATACGTGATTCCAGATCCCGATCCAGGGAAAGGTTACTTCTTTAGATCAGACCACTTTAATTTTGCCAAAGCGGGTATACCGGCACTGTACGCTAGTGGATCATTTGAATCTAAAGAAAAGGGTAAGGAGTTTATAGAAGGTAAAACCCAAGAGTATTTAGCGGTTAGGTATCACCAACCTCAGGACAATTACATTCCTGAGGATTGGGACTTAAAGGGGATCGCTCAAGATGCGAAGCTACTTTTCAATGTAGGGTATCGTATTGCCAACGAGACTTATTTCCCTCAGTGGAATGAAGGCTCAGAGTTCAAAGCAAAGCGAGATGCTGATATGAGTTTAAGAAAGAAGTAAGCTTTTTCATCGGCAAGTGGCGTCATCCTGAATTTATTTCAGGATCTAATTGGCGACCAAAGCGGGTTGAAAGATTCTAAAACCAGTTCAGAATGATTGAGGAGTTTTAAACCTCAAAGACTACCTCTTCGTTTGGAATTCGAAAGCGCTCTGAATAGATGCCTTCTTCAGCACCTGGCCCACAACCGATTACCATATTGATTTCGGCTTTTCTCGGTAAGCCCAGAAAATTTTTGATGCGCTTTGCATCCATTCCTTCCATGGGGCAAGTATCATAACCTTCGGCCTTCATGCTCATCATAAAGTTTTGTGCGGCTAAGGCAGCACTTTTATGGACTGAGATTCTGATATCAGCGCGATTGCCATGTCTCACCATCGGCCTTCTAAGACCTACAAAGAAGTAGATCATCTTTTTGATGATTCCCCAGATGTCTAACGGGTCACTGAAGTAGTATTTCGGGATAAGGCTTTTGTAGTAACCGATCGCTCTTTTCCCTCCTTTACCTTCCTTGTCTTTGTAAACTTTTTCAATTTCTTTGAGCAATACTTGCTGTCGTTTTCTCCAAAGGTCTCGCCTAGTTACCACCACCAATAATTCTCGAGCAGTTTTAGCCGCCTTTTGGTTCATGCACATCCAAGCGACTTTCTTTAGTGCTTCTGGGGATTTAATACGATAGAACTCCCAGAGCTGCATGTTGCTGCTGTTAGGCGCAAGAATGGCGCGTTCAATACTTCTGCGAACTGCGTCATGATCAAACTCTGCTTCTGCATCATAGACCCTCACTGACCGCCTTTCGTTTACAATTTGATCGAAAACTTGTGCTGATTCTTTCATGTTAATAGATGGCTGGGATCAATGTTTGAGACAGGATAACGAGTAAGATAATGGCAATAAGGTTCAATAAGATTCCTGCGCGCATCATGTCTTTGATACGAACCATTCCACTGGAAAACACAATGGCATTAGGTGGCGTGGATATCGGCATCATAAAGGCGTAACTCGCAGCTAGGGTAACAGGCATTGTCAGATACATAGGATTGATGTTCAGACTGACAGAGATACCAATTACCACAGGCACAAAAATTACGGTTAGGGCTACATTACTCATTAGTTCAGTCATAAAGAGCATAAAGGCAGTTAGGCCTGCAATTAATAGAATAGGAGATATTGATCCGTTTCCGGCTATGGTTTCCCCAACAATCTGCACAATATCTGATTTCTCCATTGCTTTGGCGAGCGTGAGTCCCCCTCCAAATAGTAGCAGTATTCCCCAAGGAAGTCGAGAGGTGTATTCCCATTCCAAAAGGAATCTCGTTTTCTTAATTTCAAGTGGCGTAATAAACATTAGTATTCCTCCAGTCATCGCAATGATCGAGTCATTCAACAGGTTGGTGTCAAACCAATTGTTGAGGCTGCCTCGCAATATCCAAGCAATGGCAGTCGAGACAAAGATGACAGCAACCCGTTTTTCAGCTTTAGTTATTTTTCCTAAGGCCAAGAGCTGGTCGTCAATTATCTGTGCTGAATCAGAAAGTTGAGCGATACCACTCGGATATAGGACTCTTGTAATGAGCAAATAAGTAATGGTCAGCATGATCAGAGAGATCGGTATGCCAACAGTTAAATACTTTGCGAAAGTAACCTCAGTACCCAGCATATCACTCATAAAGCCTACCCAAGCTACATTAGGTGGTGTTCCTATAATAGTAGCAGTTCCTCCAATATTTGCTCCGTATGCAATGGCTAGCATCAGGGAGAGGGCGAATCGTTTCTTGCCTTTTTCAGACGCTTCATCAATGCCAAGTAAATTGATAATAGACAAACCAATGGGTAGCATCATCACAGTAGTAGCCGTATTGCTGATCCACATAGAGATAAATGCTGTCGTCAGCATAAAACCTAAGATGATTCCATTTGGATTAGTACCGGTTAGTTTTATCAAGTTGAGCGCGATACGCTTATGCAGGTTGTGCCTTTCCATTGCCAGGCCAAGCATAAAACCACCCATGAAAAGGAAGATGATCTTATTTGCATAAGGTGCTGTTGCTTCATCAATTGTAAAAATTCCAGTGAGTGGGAACAGAACAATGGGTAATAGTGCAGTGACTGCAATCGGAGCGGCTTCGGTAATCCACCAAACCACCATCCATGCAGCTACTGCGATCACTTTCCAAGCCTCTGGGCTAAGACTTGATGAGGGATTCCAAAGTGTGAGTATGGCGAAGAGTACCGGTCCGGCAATTAAACCAAATATTTTCGCGCCATGGAAGTCAGGTTGTTTCAAAGGGACTGATTTTTACCAGTTATCATGATCATTAAAGTGAGGTGTTCGACTAAATAGGTCGTAACTCTGGGTCAAAAGATAAAGGAATGATAAGAATATTCATATGCCTCTTTGTTCAAATGGCGGTAGGACTGTTTTTAGGTCAGCGAGGAGAGCGAAGGTCACAAAAATTACTGCTGCTAACAAATAGAAAAAGCCCCTATATAGGGGCTTTTTCATCTTCAACCTTAAAATACTAAAAACTAACTATTATCTAAAACGAATATTCATAGAACATAATTCTTATCTAGCTTCACTTATCTCCTTCTTCTAGAATTACCTTCTGTCTATTAGACGGCTAGTTGTTCTAATTGGTTTCAAAAAGCCGATCCTTTTTTAGTTAAAAAGCGTTAAAAGGATTGCTGAAGATTTTATGGGCATTGGTTCCTTGTCAATGGAGGCTTCTTGGTAGATATTCTCTTTGCTCAACCCATATTATATTCTATTTTTGCGTCAAAATTAAACCCACTGCGATGAGCGTTTTAGTGAATAAAGATTCCAAAGTGATTGTGCAAGGATTTACCGGTTCTGAAGGTACATTTCATGCAGGTCAAATGATCGAATATGGCACCAATGTAGTAGGTGGCGTTACTCCTGGTAAAGGGGGACAGTCCCACCTAGACAAGCCTGTTTTCAATACTGTTGAAGATGCAGTGAACGAAGTTGGTGCTAATGTGTCAATTATTTTTGTGCCGCCAGCATTTGCTGCTGATGCAATCATGGAAGCTGCAGATGCAGGTATCAAAGTCATCATCGCGATTACGGAAGGAATTCCTGTGAAGGACATGGTACAGGCCAAAGAATACATCAAAGGAAAAGGTGTTACGCTAATAGGGCCTAACTGCCCAGGTGTTATCACTCCAGGAGAGGCAAAAGTGGGTATCATGCCTGGGTTTGTTTTCAAAAAAGGAAGAATAGGTCTTGTGTCTAAGTCAGGAACTTTGACTTATGAAGCAGCTGATCAATTGGCTAAGGCCGGTTTAGGAATATCTACAGCTATCGGTATCGGTGGTGACCCAATTATTGGTACACCTACGAAAGATGCGGTTGAGTTACTCATGGAAGATCCTGAAACAGATGCTATCGTAATGATTGGTGAAATTGGAGGTAACTACGAAGCGCTAGCTGCTGAGTACATTAAAAGCACAGGGAATAAAAAGCCGGTGGTTGGATTTATTGCTGGTCAAACAGCACCTCCAGGTAGAAGAATGGGTCATGCCGGTGCTATCATAGGTGGCGCGGAAGATACTGCGGAAGCTAAGATGAGAATTATGGCGGAGTGTGGTATTCATGTGGCTCAATCGCCTGCTGATATTGGCGAAACAATGGCTAAAGTATTGAATGGATAAGTTGACACTTGCCATAATAAAAAAGCCCTCGACTTGTCGAAGGCTTTTTTTATGCACTCAATATCAGGAAGAGAACTAAGATGAGAAGCAAGAATTCAAATTGACGAGAGACTCTTTGCGCAGCTTTCAAAAATATATTCATGATGCTTCTGTTTTGGTTTACAACTAATCAATAAAATGTGTGTGTTTATTGGTCGATGCTTAGTTTAAGAGGGGCCACCTTTCGTAGCTCCGAATCCAAGAGACTCAACTAAATCAGAATATTGAATCCTTACTGACATTGTCAAAGTTGAAGTTTATAGTTGCGCAATACAATACCTAGTTTTGGGTATTTTTGACTGCCCTTTTTAAGGACATAAAAAAATCGAACACCACAATTGGTATTCGACTTTAGAATCTTTTATAAAGCAGTAGGCCTACTTAGCGTAGTTCACAGCCCTCATTTCGCGAATGACCGTTACTTTGATTTGCCCTGGGTATTGCATCTCTTTTTCAATCTTCTGAGAAATATCAAATGAGAGTTGTCCAGCCGTAGCATCGCTGACCGATTCAGCATCTACCATGACACGTAATTCACGACCAGCTTGAATGGCATAGCATTTATTTACCCCCTCAAAGTCTAAGGCAAGGGCCTCAAGGTCTTTTAATCGTTTGATATATGATTCCATCACCTCACGTCTTGCTCCAGGTCTTGCTCCTGATATAGCATCACAGGCTTGAACGAGAGGAGAGATCATAGAAGTCATTTCTACTTCATCATGGTGGGCTCCTATGGCATTGCAGACTTCTGGGTGCTCTTTATACTTTTGAGCCAGCTCCATCCCCAATACTGCATGAGGGAGTTCTGGCTCTTCATGCCATACTTTGCCAATATCATGTAGTAGGCCTGCTCGTTTCGCTCGTTTTGTATTTAGCCCCAATTCTGAGGCCATGGTGGCACAAAGGTTGGCAACCTCACGCGAATGTTGCAGTAGGTTTTGACCGTAGGATGATCTGAAGCGCATACGTCCGACCATCTTAATTAGCTCTGGATGAAGGCCATGAATACCAAGGTCAATGACTGTTCTTTCGCCAATTTCGGAGATCTCGTCATCTATATTTTTTATGGTCTTGGCTACAATTTCTTCAATACGGGCAGGGTGAATCCTTCCGTCTGTTACGAGTCGATGCAAGGAAAGTCTCGCAACCTCTCGTCTTACTGGGTCGAAGCCAGATATAATAATTGCTTCTGGCGTATCATCGACAATAATCTCTACACCTGTTGCGGCTTCTAAGGCACGAATATTTCGTCCTTCACGTCCGATAATTTTACCTTTGATATCATCACTCTCTATGTTGAAAATAGAGACACAGTTCTCAATGGCATGCTCAGTCGCTGTCCTTTGAATGGATTCGATGACAATTTTCTTGGCCTGTTTGGCACCTGAAAGCTTGGCCTCATCTATGATGTCTTTTATGAGCGCTGAAGCTTTTGAGTCAGTCTCATCTTTGAGTGTTTGGATGAGTTGTGCACGTGCCTCGTCAGCTGAAAGGTTAGCCACTTTCTCAAGTGCCTTTACTTTTTCGGCAACTTTACTTTCTAATTCCTCTTTTCGTTTTTTGATGATTCCCAGCTGCGCCTCAACGTTCTCTTTCATGCTATCGAGTTCGACTTCTTTGCGACTAATGCTTTCCTGAAGGCTAGAGACTTTGGATTCTCTTTGCTTCAGTTTATTCTCGTTAGCGATGATTTGATTTTTCTTGCGATTGGCTTCTTCTTCAAAGTCGGCCTTGAGTTTAAGGTATTTCTCGCGTGCTTCAAGAATCTTATCTTTCTTGATGCTTTCAGCAGTAAGTTCAGCTTCTTTGATCAGTAGCTTACCTTTTTCCTCTATTTCTGAAACGGCTTTTTTATTGACTTTTTCCAAAGCCACGCGTCCCAAGTAAAGTCCTATAGCCAATGCTCCCGCAGCTACTAGTACTAGTGTTAGTGTTTCTCCCATAGGTATTTATCATCTAAACAGGAGAAGAAATATGGAGTTGAAATTGAGCCTAAGAGATGGCGTCTTTGATCATTTGATTAAGTGATTGAATTTTGTCTTCAGTGGTGCTATCAATTGCACCTGAAGACTCTTCCCCTTTCAATTTGGAAACCATGCAGTCAAAAGCGACCATGGCTAACAAATCTTCTTTATCGTCAATACCGAACTTTTCTCGATATGATTTTAATTGATCATTGATGTATTTACCAGCAGTACGTACCCGTTCTTCTTCGTCCGGTTTCACCTTCATTGGGTACTCACGGTCTCCTATTTTTAATCTTACTGATAGAAGATCCATCTATTTATGTGGCTTAGCTCAGATGCGAAATGCACCTGTCTATCTCTTTAATGTATTCGTTTAACTTATTTTTCAACTCAGCAGATTCTTCCTTCTCTACTGTAGTGCTCGATACAATTTTAGCGATTTTATGCTGATTTTGAAAATCAACTAATTGTGCCTTCAAACCATCAACTTCTGATTGGAGCTGATCACTTTTCTGTTGCAGCTGATCTTTTGCTTCTCTTTCTTTTTGTTGTGATAGAATGAGTGACTTAAGATTAGTCTCAAGATCTTGAAGCTTTTGATCAATTGTTTCAGCGGCCATTATTTTCTAATTATTGCACCTAGTTCTTTTTCAAAACCTTGAATCAGTCTGTTCATCGTTTTGTCGATGACTTTGTCGTTCAAGGTTTTTTCTTGGTCCTGTAAGAAGAAGCTGATGGCGTATGCTTTTTGGTTTTCGCCTATCTTATCTCCCTCATAAACATCGAAGACACTTGTTCTTGTGATCAATTGTCTTTCTAGTTTCATAGACAGTCGTCTAATCTGGTCAAAATTTATGGCTTTGTCAACTACTAATGACAAGTCTCTCTTTACTTCTGGAAATTTTGAGATGGGTTTGAAATCAACTTCTAGTGGGTAGAGTGATTTGAGAAAGTCCCAATCAATGTCTGCCATAAAGACCTCTTGCTTAACGTCACATAGCTTGGCGAGTTTGGAACTCACCTTTCCCATGGTAAGAAGAGGCTTCTTACGGGTAGAGACGGTAAGGCCATAAGCAAAGAGATCGCTTTCAGCTTCAGATGTCTCATAGATATGGACTCCAAATTTATTCAACAATTGACTTACAGTTTTTTTCAGATCGAAGTAGTGAGTTGCTCTCTTCTTTTCTAACCAGTTTTCGTCAACATTCTCGCCAGTCACAAAAATGACAAGTCTTTCTTTCTCTTTATATTTTTCGTTGACCTTGTGGTAGGTCTTGCCAAACTCAAACAGGCTAAGGTTAGTCTGTCTACGCTTCACATTTTTTTCGATTACTTCTAGGCCATTGAAGAGCAGGCTTTGGCGCATTACATTGAGCTCTTCACTTAAGAAGTTTAGTATCTGTACGTTTTCGTTGTCGTCAAGGCTTTCGGTAGCTTCGGCATAAGTATGCTTAGTCAGCGAGTTAGTCACGATTTCATTGTAACCAGCCCCAGATAGTATTCTAGATACTTCTAACTCAATGGCATCGGCATCCCTTTTCGGGAATTCACTAAGGAAAGTACTGCTTAGGGTGTCTTTTAATTCGATGTTGTTATATCCGTAAATTCTCAAAACCTCTTCAACGATATCCGCCTCTCTTTGGACATCAACTCGATATGGAGGAACGATAGCTGTGAATCCTTCTTTGGTTTCATCGGTTATGACTATGTCTAGGCTGATAAGTATCTCCTTGATTTCGTCATTGGAAAGCGTCTTTCCGATGAGCCTATTGATACCTCTGAAGGTAACCGGTACCTCAAAGTTTTTAATCTCACTTGGATAAAGATCAGTGATTTCAGAGCTCACCTGACCGCCAGCTACTTCTTGAATAAGTAGAGCTGCATACTTAAGTGCATATACCGTAATGTTCGGGTCAGTACCTCTTTCATACCTAAAGCTCGCGTCCGTCTTCAGTTGATGGGTTTGCGCAGTTTTTCTAATATAGTCGGGTGAGAAATATGCGCTCTCCAGGAAAATATCGGTTGTCTTTTCAGTTACTCCAGATTTCATTCCTCCAAAGACGCCTGCTATACACATGCCTCCCTCAGCATTACAGATCATAAGGTCCCTTTCAGCAAGGACTCTTTCTTTCTCATCCAGTGTAGTGAATTTTGTTCCTGCAGGCATAGTCTTGATAACTACGCGATCGCCTGTTATGGAAGCGGCATCAAAGGCATGCATCGGTTGGCCAAGACCATGTAAGACATAATTCGTTACATCAACCACATTGTTGGTGGGGTTAATGCCAATGGCGTTAAGTTTAGATTTAAGCCAGTCTGGTGATTCCTTGACAGTAATTCCAGATATCGTAAGTCCAGAATATCTTGGGCATGCGTCAGCGTTTTCAACGGTTACCGCTATCATACGGTCGGTGTTGTTTACCTTGAAGGCATCCACTGAAGGCATCTGGATGTTTCTTTTGAAGAGCGCTTTTAAGTCACGGGCTGTACCTAAGTGAGATGCTGCGTCAGCACGGTTGGGTGTAAGGCCAATTTCGTAGACATATTCTGATGTTAGATCGAAATAGTCAGCGGCAGGAGTTCCATTGGGCAGATTCGTGTCAAGCACGAGAATACCATCATGACCTGCTCCAAGGCCGATTTCATCTTCGGCACAAATCATTCCTTCTGATACTTCGCCTCTAATCTTAGCTTTTTTGATATTGAATGGTTCACCAGTTGAGGGGGAAAGCATGGCATTAACTGTGGCGACTATTACTTTTTGTCCGATAGCCACATTAGGTGCGCCACAGACAATTGGAGATGGCTCTTCCTGCCCAATGTCAACGGTTGTTACATTGAGGTTATCCGCATTTGGGTGTTTGGTGCAAGTCAGGACTTCACCTACCACTAGCCCTTTAAGGCCTCCTTTAACACGCTCTACCTCTTCGAGCCCTTCGACCTCAAGTCCAGAGTGAGTCAACAGGTCACCAATTTCCTTTGGGGACTCTGGTAAGTCAATGAATTGTTGTAGCCAATTGAGAGAAATCTTCATGGATATTGAATTGCTCGGATTAAAAGAAAGCCAAAATTAAGGATTTAGCTTTTTGATTTAGTGCTTTAGTCAACTTTATAAAGCTTTTCCCCAGCTTCAATGGCTAAGGTTAGCATGTTCTCTCGCGGAGGAATCGGACAGCTATACTCTACATTGAAGTGGCAATAGGGGTTATAGGCGTTGTTAAAGTCTATAGTGACTGCATTTGTATTTCGAAATTGCACATCTACATAGCGGCCACCACCATATGTTTCTCTTGCACTCGTGTCATCCGCAAACATTAATGAAAGTTTGTTTGGGTCCTTTTCTTCCCAATCTTGGTAAAGAATCACACGTTGTTCACTATTGTCGAGTTCGAAGTCAGCATAGGCGAAAGGAATATACTTTAGCTGCTCACCTGTCGTAGATTCAACGAATATCGGTTGCTTCTTATCGATCATGGTCAGCTTGGCGGTTACTTTGAACGATTCGTTTATAGGATAGTAGTTGAGCCCGCTAAAAGCTACTTTGTCTTCTTCAGTCAAAGGTGAACTAGACGAAAGCATGAAGCTGTTTTTGTCTTTGCGATCTATCTCAAGTCTTTCAATGTAGTCTTCGGAGCTTTCTCCTACGGTGAGGAAGTTGAGAATCGTAATGGCGATGATTGCCACTACAAGTAATCCGAAAATTGTATTTCGCTTCATTACTGATTTATTCAATGGGTACGATAATGCCTTGCGAATTTAGACCTGAACGCATTGAAAACGAAATATTAATGGGCGTATCTCATTGTGAATTTAAAATGAGTCTAGAGCATGCTTTGGTCGGCAAAGCTAAGGTATTCGTCATTTGCAAAGATGAGGTGGTCAAGTATGGGGATTTCTAGTAACTGACCTGCTTGTTTTATTTTTTCTGTTAGTCTTATGTCTGCTTGGCTTGCTTTTAGGTTGCCGCTAGGGTGGTTGTGAACCAAGATGACACCACTCGCTAGGTCTTCAATGGCGATTTTAAAGATCAGTTTTGGGTCGACAACGGTTCCTGAAACTCCTCCAAGACTTATGGCTCTTTTGCTAATTACTTTATTGCTACGGTTCAGCATGATCACCCAGAATTGTTCGGTAGGTTGATCCATCAAATCAGGAATCATTAATTGATAAGCATCTTGCGAACTCCGAATCTGTGGCCTGGATTGTGTCAGGGTATCTTTGCGTCTTCTGCCTAGTTCCAATGCGCTGATAATTGAAATGGCCTTTGCCTCACCAATTCCTTTGAACTTGGTCAGGTCTTTAAAATTTAGTTTTGCGAGTATGTTGAGGTCGTTGTTTACATGAGAAAGGATATGTTTGGCCAAGTCAACCGCGCTTAGGGCTTGAGAGCCTGAGCCAATAAGTATGGCAATAAGCTCAGCATCTGAAAGTACTGCTTTGCCTTTTAATTGAAGTTTTTCTCGGGGGCGATCTTCTTCTGCCCAGCTTAGAATGTTTAGGCCTTTATCCATGACTTAATTATGTTATGAATAAATATAAACAAATAAGTAAATTAATTATAATCAGGCATAAAAAAACCGAATCACATGGTGACTCGGTTCCTTTGAAAAGTCTTTAATTAAAGGCTATTAACCATTTTAGTCAGTTTTGACTTATTGTTAGATGCCTTATTTTTATGGATGATGTTCTTTTTAGCAAGTCTATCCAACATGCTGATCACCTTCTTTAGAAGATCTTGAGCTTCGCTCTTGTCAGCAGTCTCTCTTAACCTTTTGATAAAGGTACGAGTAGTCTTGTTCTGATATCTGTTTCTCAAACGCTTTGCTTCGTTTGATCTGATCCTTTTTAATGCAGACTTGTGATTTGCCATTTATTCTACGCTTTCTAAATTGGGATGCAAATATAGGTGTATTTCAAATATTTGCAAAGCGTAGCAAATTATTTTCAGAGATAATTTAAGCTATCAGGAAATGACCTATTCCATCACTCGGAACAAAGCCATTCAATTTCTGGATCATTTTCGCTAATTTGTAGTATAAATCATATGTTATGAAGACATTATCTACACTGCTAATTGTCGTAATAAGCCTAATTTTAGGCCTAAATGATAGAAAGGCACCACTTTTGAATGCCCTTGAAGGTGCATGGGAAATTGAAACATTAAATGGTGAAGCACTAGGCCATCGGGGAGTATTTTTAATCCAAGAGCCCTATGCGTTCTACACGGAATTCAATGTTGAAAAGAAGACATTCGTTGGAAGTCGAGGAGGTATGATCGAAATAATCGGTAATAAAATATCCTTTAAGGCTGAGTTCGATACTTGGGCTGAGGCCCAAATTGGAGTTACTTACCAGATCACCGCAACTTTGAAGGGTGCCCAAGTGAGTTTAGATTTTAAAGCGGACGACCAAGCATTTAATATGACCTTGAATAGATTAGATAATGGTAGTGGAGATTTAGCTGGGGCGTGGCGTATAACTGATAGAATGCGCAATGGAGAGATGTCTGCGATGACTCTTGGCGCTAGAAAAACGATTAAAATGATCTCGGGTACACGTTTTCAATGGGCAGCTTTTAATTCAGAAACTAAACAGTTCTCTGGTACAGGAGGGGGGACGGTCATCCTTGAAAACGGAAAGTATAATGAGCATATTGAATTCTTCTCCAGAAATCCTGACCGCGTAGGAGCCGACTTGTCATTTGACTTTAAAGTAGATGGCAATAAATGGGATCACAGTGGCAAGAGCTCAACGGGTAGTCCCATTCGAGAAATCTGGACGAAGCAGTAAATTATTAGCCTACCGTATTATGAAATTTAAGAGCGCTTTTAGGCACTCTTTTTTTGTGCCTTACAACTTTTGGCACGGTAATGGAATAACCATGTGCAATGCATTAATAATTAGTCCGGACCTTGAAATGAATGTTGAACTTAAATGTCAAGGTTATGAAAAAAGCTTTACTAACAATAGCGATACTATTATTCACTGGTTTGTCAGTTGATGTACTGGCGCAGCGCAAGAGATCTGAAGATCAAAAGCCAAGAAAGGAAGCAATCTTGAATAATAAGAATAGGGTTGCGAATGCGAATAGGAACAACTCTAATAACAGAAATTCCAAAGTCAATAGCAGGGATAGAGGAGGTAATAAGAACTACTCTAATGTTAACAATAGGAATGGACAGAGGGACTACTCCAACAATAAGAAGTCTAAGGGCAATAGGGTCGTTCGAGTAGTAGATCGAAGAGTTTATAATGATCGTGGATGGAGAAATACTGGTTCATCCTTTACTGTAAATCATAGCGTCAATAGATTCTATGATTACGATGCTCGAAGGGGAATAAGAATCCTAGTGAACAGAGGCTATAGGCCAGGCAACAGACACATCTGGTTGGCGGGTCACTGGAGATATAGTCCAAGATTCAGAAGAGACGTTTGGGTTGATGGACAATGGTCTATCAGAAGGGCCAACCACAGTTGGATCCCAGGTAGATATCAAAGACTCAACGGAGTCAGAATTTGGGTTGACGGTTGTTGGTCGGTTGTATATTAAAAACAGAAGCTCCTTGAGAAATCAGGGAGCTTTTTTATTGTATTTCTCTCTTCATTGCATCGAACGAAACTTGCATGTGCGATGCGCTATAGATAGCCTTGCCATCCTTGATGAGGATCACTTGAGGCGATTCATGGTAAACCTGGAAGGTCTGAGCTACGGCATTAGACAACTCCCGAAATGAAATCAAATCTAAGATGTAAGGCTTGATTGGGTTGTCTTCGCTCGTCCAACTGCGTTCTAAGCGCTCCATCACCATGCTCGAAATGCTACACCTAGTACTGTGCTTATAGATCAAAACAGGTTGGTCTTTACTTTCTTCAATCAGGACTTGAAGTTGATTTTCACTGGACAATTGATTCCAGTTGACGCCTTCGACAGGCTGACTTTTCTTCCAGAACATAAATCTAATATGTGGCTAATGCTTTCAATTTTTCTATAAGCCTCTTTTGAGGTAAAAAGTTCTCCTCTAAAGGTTTACTAAATGGAACTGGAGTATCCAAACTCGCTTCACGCATTACTGGTGCATCCAAATGTTCAAAGCAGTTTTCACTAATCCAAGCGGATATTTCAGCACCGACACCACCAATCATAGTGTCTTCATGTAGCACTAAGACCTTATTCGTCTTTTTCACAGAGGCTTCAACACATTCTTTGTCCCAAGGCAAAAGCGTTCTCAAATCCACAATATCTGCCGAAATACCTTCTAAAGTATTAATGGCATCTAAAGCCCAATGAACTCCCATACCGTAAGTGACTATCGTAATGTCGTCTCCAGTACTTGCGAGTACTGCTTTACCAATTGGGGTAGTATAATAATCAACAGGGATCTCTTGGCTGTGTGACCTATAGAGTGCTTTGTGCTCGAAAAATAAATAGGGATTAGGGTCTTCAATAGCAGCATTTAGCATGCCTTTAGCATCATGTGCATTGGACGGGTATATGACTTTAAGCCCAGGTGTGTGAAAAAACCATGCTTCGTTTGATTGAGAGTGAAACGGTCCGCCACCAAAACCAGCTCCCGTTGGCATACGCACTACTACATCGGCATTTTGCCCCCAGCGGTAATGAATCTTAGCCAAGTTGTTGACGATCTGGTTAAAACCGCAAGTAACAAAGTCTGCAAACTGCATTTCAACTACCGCTTTGTAGCCGTTAATACACAGCCCGAGACCCGTCCCGATAATTGCAGACTCACAAAGGGGTGTGTTTCTTACGCGCTCTTTTCCGAATTGCTTGACGAAACCATCGGTGATTTTGAATACACCGCCATAGTCTCCAATATCTTGCCCCATGATCACTAGGTTAGGATATTTTTCCATGCTCTGCCTTAAGCTATCAGAGATGGCATCAACTAATCTTCTTTCTGATTTTTCTTCTGTAGCTGGTGCAATGATTTCCTGTTCGAAGGGACTGAACAGATCTGCTATTTCTTGCGCTTGATCGACTGTTGGCAATGGTTCGGCATAAGCCGTTTCTAAACCTTCTTCAATATCTGACTTAATCTTTTTTCTTAATTCAGCGATTGAGTCTTCAGTAAGAAGTCCCTGCTTAATCAGGTATTGCTCATAGTTTACTACTGGGTCTTTCTTTGCCCAATGATCCATGAGCTCCTTTGGAACATACTTGGTGCCACTGGCTTCTTCATGACCCCTCATTCTAAAAGTCATTGCTTCTAAAATGATTGGCTTAGGATCTTTTCTTATTTCTTCAGCTAATTCTTTAATGGTTCGATGAACCTCAAGAATATTATTTCCATCTACCTGAACAGCCTTGATACCGTAACCAGGGCCTTTGTCTACAAAGTGTTTGAATCGGTATTGCTCTTCGCTTGGTGTTGAAAGACCATAGCCATTATTTTCAATCACAAAGATGACAGGTAGATCCCAGACTGCGGCTACATTGAGCGCTTCGTGAAAATCTCCTTCTGAACTTGCGCCATCACCAGTAAATACGAGTGTTGCTTTCTTTGCATCTTTTAGTTTATCGGCTAGCGCAATACCATCGGCTAGCGCCATTTGTGGTCCGAGATGCGAGATCATTCCCACAATGTGATGCTCCTTCGTTCCAAAATGGAAAGAACGATCTCTGCCTTTTGTGAAGCCACTCATTTTTCCCTGGAATTGAGAGAATAAACGACTGTAAGGAATATTTCTACCAGTGAAAACCCCAAGGTTACGGTGCATCGGTAAGATGTATTCATCTTGTTCGATCGCATTGACGGCTCCAACAGACACAGCTTCTTGGCCAATACCAGAAAACCATTTACTGATTTTTCCTTGTCGCAAAAGAATGAGCATTTTTTCCTCAATCATTCGTGGTCTTAAGATCTGCTCGTAGAGGTGGAGAAGCTCTTGGTCACTATAACCGGTTTTTTTGAATCTCATATTTCAGGATGTAGGTCGCAAAATTAAAGTAATGCTGCTATTGCTAAAATTAAAGATCATATTTTTAATTTCGCTCACCTTCCAGCAATGATAGCATTCGAAAGTTTTGTATTAGACAATGGATTGAAAGTAGTGGTTCATGAAGACCACTCTTCTCCGATAGCAGTTGTAAACCTGCTTTATAAAGTTGGCGCTCGTGATGAGCAGTCAGAAAAGACGGGTTTTGCCCATTTATTTGAGCACTTGATGTTCGGGGGGTCAAAGCATGTACCTTCTTTTGATGAGCCGCTCCAATATGTCGGAGGAGATAATAACGCCTTTACCTCCAATGATATTACCAATTATTACATCACTGTACCCTCAGTAAATTTAGAGACAGCTTTTTGGCTAGAATCAGACCGAATGCTTAGTCTTTCTTTCGACCCAAAAGTGTTGGAAGTACAGCGCTCTGTCGTGATAGAAGAATTTAAACAACGCTATCTCAACCAGCCCTATGGTGATGCGTGGCTTAAGCTAAGACCACTTGCCTATAAAGAGCATCCTTACAAATGGAATACGATTGGGGAGAAGATTGAGCATATCGAGGAGGCTACCATGGAGGATGTCAAGGCGTTCTTTCATCAATATTATGTACCCAATAACGCTGTTCTAGTGGTGGGTGGAGATGTTACCTTAGAACAGATAAAGGCACTTTCAGAAAAGTGGTTCGCTCCAATTCCTAAAGGGGCTGATATTGAAAGAAATATACCGATTGAATCTGCTCAGGAAGAATATCGCTTATTAGAAGTCGAAGAAGACGTACCCGTTGATGCACTGTATATGGCCTTTCATATGGCGGGGCGAAATGATGATACGTATCACTCCGAAGACCTCCTAAGTGATATACTCGGCCGCGGAAAGTCAAGTCGCCTTTATCAGGTACTTGTGGAAGAAAAGAAGATTTTCAATGGTTTAAGTGCCTACGTAATGGGTGCGTTGGACCCTGGGCTTTTTGTGATACAAGGAAAGCTCAACGATAAGTTTGATCTTGAAACGGCTGAGGAGGCCGTCTGGGAATTACTTGAGGAATTCAAGTCAAGCAAGCTAGAAAAGCAGGAATTAGAAAAGGTTAAAAACAAGGCCGAGTCAACCATGGTTTTTTCAGATATGGAACTGCTGAATAGGGCAATGAATTTGGCCTATGCTGACATGCTTGGGGACTTAAATTTGGTTAACCAAGAAGTAGAGAAAGTGAGAGCGGTGACGGTGGATTCGGTAATGAGTGCTGCCAATCGCGTACTTTCACGATCGAACGCTTCGGTATTAAGGTATAAAGCAAAGCAATAAGAGATGAAGATTAGAACAGGATTTGGTTACGATGTGCATAAGCTAGAAGCGGGTAAAGACTTTTGGTTAGGCGGAATCAAAGTGCCTCATACGCATGGAGCAGTGGGTCATTCAGATGCGGATGTTCTGATTCACGTGATTTGTGACGCATTATTAGGTGCTGCCAACATGAGAGATATCGGTTTTCACTTTTCTGACCAAGACCCAAAGTTCAAAGGGATCGATAGTAAGATTTTACTCAAAGACGTAATGGACCTGATTCGAAATGCTGGTTTTGAAATTGGTAATATTGATTCTACGATCTGCCTTCAACAACCAAAGGTGAATCCACACATTCCGGCTATGAAAGAAAGCCTTTGTCAAGTAATGGAAATTGATTTAGAGGACCTATCTATCAAAGCCACTACTACAGAGAAATTAGGCTTTGTGGGTAAAGAGGAAGGTGTCGCAGCCTTTGCCACCGTACTAATCACCAAAGCATGACCAGCCCGATAAGGATTATAGCAACCGAAGATGGTTCTCAATCTTTATACAACGAGGCGTTGAACGAAACCTATCACTCCACCCATGGAGCACTAACAGAGTCTCAATATGTGTTTATCAAACAAGGGCTAGACCTCTTAGTAGAAAGGGGAGAAACCAAGATTGATATTTTTGAGGTTGGTTTTGGAACAGGTTTAAATGCCCTATTGGTTCAGGAGTATGCCAAAAGAAACCCTCAGCTTACCATTAGTTTCACCACTTTAGAGCCCTTTCCATTATCAACATCACTCATATCGGAATTAACATACGATCAGTTGATAGCAGGTGTTTCTAGAGAAGATTTCGAAGCACTTCATGACTGCGCTTGGGAAGAACAAGTGAATCTATCACCTAACTTCTCACTGATTAAGCACCGAATTCCCTTGAAAGACTTTGCGTCTAACTTAGGTTTTGATTTAGTCTTTTTTGACGCTTTCGCTCCAAGTAAACAGCCAGAAATGTGGGAGATAGCGTTGCTTTCAAAAGTTTCTGCGTTGATGAATACTGGTGCAGTATTTGTTACCTACTGTGCGCGTGGTCAACTGAAAAGAGACTTAGCGGATTTGGGCTTGCGCGTAGAAACGCTTCCAGGCCCTCCAGGTAAAAAGGAGATGGTCAGGGGTGTGAAAACCGCAAATGAGAAGCCCTAAACGTTTGGTCAAACCAACTTTTCAATAAGGGGAATGATTGATAAAATGTATATTTTGCATCAAAGAATTATGCTTACGGCAGACAATAAAACAAAGTTCACGCTTGTCACTTTTCTATTTCTATCCTTAAGTATTGGGGTCTCCAGTTGTAAAAGTGCTGATGCCACCCAAAAGTCAGTTGATTTATCCTACAAAGGACAAGTATCAATAATGAAGTCTCAGACAATACCCCGAAAGGCGCTTAGGATAAAAGCTTCGTAACACCCGATTTAGTATCTAAAAGCAATTCGTACTTTCCACCATCAACTTTAGATGATGTGATAATTCCATTAGCTGAGTAATATTTATGAGATTGAGAATAACCACTTTTGACAATGAAAACAAAACATAAAAGCAGGAAAAGAGAATAACGTTTTTTCATAGATAAATTATTAAAAGCACCAATCGCTAAGAGACCAATTGTAGTCTCACTATCGTGACTACCCGAATATAATATAAATCTATCTGTTATAAATGATGTTCTCTAACAGCCCATTTTTTATAGAATGCAGTTTGGATAGCTTTTGAAATTTTACCCATCCATTATCCGAATTTCAAAACCATATCGAAAAAGTCTTTCTCCTAAGAGGGGCAGCCCCCGCCCCCAATTGAATCCTATGTGCTATTGAAGAATGTAAGAAGGACTGGTTCTCTACTAAATAACAAAGACATTTTGAAATGGCATTTTGCTATCTAGCAATATCTGCTAAAGAGATTTATATTTTTTTGTCATAGATAAATTATTTCGGTACTCTGTAATTTGATCACCACGCAAATAGCACCTTTTGATTTAGTCGACACGTGATAGACAATTTGAATTAAAAACGATTACTCTGAATTTTTGATAAATGAAATTTAAGAGAATACTTACAATTCTAGGTTTAACTATTTTGGTTGCTAGTTGTGTGTCACTTAAGCCAGCTACATTTACTAAAAATGGTGAGATACGTGATTACAAATACATTCATATTTCTCAAACGAACAGTCTGACTTCAGGACAGGTGGGGTCAATAGATGGGGGAGTGCATTTGACCACCAATAACCTTGCACCGCCAGCTTCAAATACGACTGAACCTGTTACATGAGTCGACTTAAATAATGGATATATCACCCCAAAGTTTTATCAATTAGCCATACAGCAATATGATAGGTTAGACAATCAGATTGCTGGAGGTATGCAGGATAATGCATCTTATTTCAAATTTTCAGGTGAAACCGATGAAGAATGGACTTTTCTTTTAGATGGCGACACCTTTACTACGAGCGTATCTGGGTCGTATCAAGCAAGAATTACTTTGCAAGGTGGTACGACTGCATTATCTAACACCATTGATTATGTGACAGACGAAATAACATCTATTGATGATAATCTCTTGCAGCAAGCAGAGCAGATTGTTGTGGATGCGAATCCTTCAACATGGGTTTTCAATTTAGCCTTCCTCACGGAATTTGTGGGTGATTTTGACTTGTCAGTCGTTGGTGCTGATGGTCAACAAAAAGTAAGAAGCCTAATACAGGGCTATGTTGTTGGAGAACAAGTACCCCTTGATTTGACAAACCTTACTGATGGATTATACCTCGTCAATGTTGCTAATACATCCGCACGAGCTTCGATAAAGCTTTTGAAACGATCTAATTGATTTATAGCCAAAAAAAGAGATTAGATATGGTTATAACGACATTCAACAAATGGTCATTTATCCCTTGGTTAAATGACTATTTGTGTATCCTATCTCTCACTAGCATCAGTTTATCCCCATCCTTAACTTTTTTTGGTAGTAATTGTCGCCATGATTTCCTTCATTCTTTTCATATAAATTGTATATTTCCACCCGAATAATTTGAGAATGAAAAATAACCAGCTCCTATCCCTTTCTATCCTCCTAGTCTTTTTGATCACTTGTTGTAGTACAACAAAAAAAACAAAACAATTTGAAGTGAAATCTGGTAAGGAATACAGCATAAATCCTGATGGAGTTATGGAGATACAAACAGAGCAAATGAATAAGGATGCTATCAGAGTGAAAGGTCAAATTATGACCAAGGCAAAGAAAATTGCTGATAGATATCAATATGAATTTAAGGTGATGGAGGTCTTGAAGATTGGTGCAACCTTTTCAGATGCTGAGCCTCAGCCAGGCCAAGTTGTGCTATTATTTACTCCGGGCCTCAAATTTGACAAAGAGGCTCAAGTAATGTTTGATGCATTCTCTACGCCCAAAAGATCTGATGAAAGGCTAACGCTCAACATGATCGTTGAATAGACTACTAAATATGAAGAAACGACTACTAACAATATCAGTGCTGGCTGTTGTGCTATTAACAATAGCTTACTTTTCAAACGATAGAGGTCCAAAATACCTCGTTGCAGAAAGGCAGTTAAGTATAGACACCTCACTTAATCAAAAGTTTGAAAATAATGAGACGGAAGAATCAGAAAACCCGATTGAAAGGTTAGAATTTGAAATGGGTCAATTGGTTAATCCAGAGACTGGAAAGTTACCTGATTTTATACGACAAAGAGAACTTAACTATGCTAAGAAGAACTTAAGCCTTACCGATCAGGTGCGAAGTAGTGCTGCTGGGAGTATACCTAGTTCTGCCACAAGCACATCCACTCAAACCGTTCCGTTTGCTAGCGCTGGTCCTTACAATGTCGGAGGGAGAACTAGAGCAGTTGCTCTTGATGTCAATGATGAAAGTATTATTCTAGCAGGCGCAGTATCTGGTGGGATGTGGAGGAGCATCGATTCCGGGGCTACCTGGTCTAGGACTACAGCCATGGAGCAGCACCCTGCTGTAAGCTCGTTAGTACAAGATAAAAGAAGTGAAAAAACAAATGAGTGGTACTACTCTACAGGAGAAAGAAGAGGTAATTCTGCTACGATCAATGGAGACAGCTATGTTGGTAATGGTATTTACAAGTCTGTTGATAATGGTGCTTCTTGGAGCTTGATAAGCGCTACAGCTGTTGCGGGTACAAGTGGAACTAGTGTAATCCTGAACGACCGTGCAGAATTTGCCTTGATTGATGAATTAGCCATTGACTATTCCAATACAGAAGGTACTGAAATATATGCCGCTGGGACTAGTGAGATTCTACGATCAGCAGATGGTTTTGAAACTTTTGATATAGTTCTAGGTACTGATAATACCGGTAGAAATTCTACGGATATTGCCATTACTACTTCAGGTAAAGTATATGCTACGATTGGCAATGCAGCCTTTAATGGAGCTGATGGAGCAGATGGTTTTTTTAAGTCTGAGGATGGAATTACGTGGACAGATATTGAATTTCCAGAAAATTTCCCTTCTACTTTCACGAGATTAGAGTTGGGTATTGATCCATCAGATGAAGATAAGGTTTATGTATTAGCGCCATCCAACTTATTCCTCTATAATGATGCTAGCGGTTCATGGACCGATTTAACATCCCGACTTGACGTTATTGATGATGGTGGTATCAACGGCCATAACGCTCAAGGTGGCTATAACTTATATGTAGCAGTCCACCCAGATGATAGTGAGGTAGTCTTTGCCGCAGGAATAAATCTATTGAGATCGCTTGATGCTTTTACAACCGATGCTAAACGTAAGCAAGTCGGAGGTTATAGACCAGGTAACTGCTGTACGCTGTATCCGAACCAACACCCCGATAATCATGACTACTATTTCTTCCCATCAGATGGGGATAAAATGATTACGGCTACTGACGGGGGAGTGCATAGAACTGCCGACAACCTTGCAGCTACTAATACAATTACGCCCATTACATGGGAATCTTTGAATAACGGGTATTTAACCACTCAATTCTATCATCTTGATATCCATAATTATGACTTTGGTGATCAGCAGATCGTTGGAGGACTTCAAGATAACAGCACGTTTGCCAAGTTCGATCTAGATCCGACAGCCGATTGGCAAGATGTTTTTGGTGGTGACGGAGCCTACTCATCAATCACTTACAACGGACTTTACGTCTCCTCTCAGAATGGTAACCTCGCTCGGTATGAGGCCAATGACAATGGTGTCTATCAGTTTCAAGGTAATATCTCACCTACTTTTGAGGATAATGATTATTTGTTTATTAACCCTTATACCTATAATCCAGTGCATCAAGATCAATTGGTTGTAGGCGCTAGGGGAAAAGTCTTTATCACGAATGACATTAGGACAAACCCAAGTGGTGATGATCCAAGTCAAAACGGTTGGATGGAAATAGGAGGGCCTAGGTCTTTGACGAATCAGCCCGTTTCTGCATTGGCCATGTCCACTCAACCAGAAGGTATCTTGTACTTTGGGACCAGAGTAGGAAGAATTTATAAAGTTGAAAATACAAGAGACATAGAAGAAAGCGTTGAGGCTACGGAATTGAATCGAGATGGACTTCCTGTCGGGAATATCTCAAGCATCTTTGTAGATCCAAAAGATGGAAATAAAGTTTTTCTGACCTTTTCAAACTATGAAGTGTTAAGCGTTTGGTCTTCTGAAGATGGAGGTGATACTTGGGTTTCTATTTCAGGTAACCTCGAGGAAAATGCCAGTGGTTCTGGGGCAGGACCTTCAGTAAGAAACATCGCTGTTATGCCTGATGGAAATGGTGGTAACTACTATTTCGTGGGCACTTCTGTGGGCTTGTTTATGACACAAGCTTTGGATGGAGATAATACCGTCTGGACGCAACAAGGAGCTGATGTGATTGGAAACGTTGTTGTTTCTTGGGTTGCTGTAAGGCCAATAGAAGGAGCTGTAATGGCCAGTACTCATGGTAATGGTGTGTTTCAAGGGGCTTATCAGGTTGGTGTCACACCAAATATCAATTATTCTATTCAAACAGATGAAGTGAATACAGCCGTTCTGAGAGGAAATATTTCTTACACTTCAGGAAAGGGCATGAGTTACCAGTGGTTGAAAGATGGTGTTGCTATTGAGGGTGAGAATGCGAGTCAATTAACCGTGACGGATGCTGGTGAATACCAATTGAGACTTGGTTTACAAGACGTAGAAGGAACTGCGCTTTCAAATACTGTTTCATTCAATTTTGATGGTACTAGTCCTGACGTGACCTCTATCACTAGACTTAATCCTGCAGATGAAAATACCAGTGAAACTACGGTGCAATTTCAGGTCACATTCTCTGAAGAGGTTGTTAATGTAGGCGTTACTGATTTTGAAACCTCAGGTGATGCTTCAGGAACCGTTAGTGTAGTCACTGAGAACACAGAGGGTGCAGCAGGGACTGTATTTGATGTGACAGTAAATAATATTGGAGGTAACGGAACGCTCAGTTTGGATATATCAGCATTTACTGATATCACTGATGTTATTGGTAATGTATTTAGCGGAACCGTTACTACAGAAGAAAATTATACGATACAGGATGGGACTACTCCTACTGCTGCCATTACGCGTTTAAATCCAATTACTGAAATAACGGATGAAAACAGTGTGACATTTATGCTGACGTTCACTGAGGGGGTTCAAAACGTAGATGTAAGCGACTTTGGTTTCTCCGAAGGTTCTCCGACTGCTACATTGAGTACAGTGACTGAGCTAGGCACAGGAGTCTATTCAGTTGAGATCATCGATATTGTGGAGAACGGTGCTTTAGGCCTCGTCTTTACGGCCAGTCAAGACATTCAAGATAATGCCGGTAATGCGTTTGATGGAACTGTAACGACTAACGAAAGCTATACTATAGAGAATGTGATCGCTTCTATTGATGATCCCTTGCTCGTTAATGTGCAGAAGATAATAGTCGATGCAAATCCTTCTACAGGAATATTCAACTTAGCCTTTCCTAACGCTTTCATAGGCAACTTTGAAATACAGATTGTAAATGCGCAGGGAAGCGTTACCATGATTAAGGAAGTGAACGGCTATGCAAGTGGCAATCAGGTGGAGGTAGACCTAAGGAATTCACCTGATGGTCTGTATATACTAAAGGCTTCTAACGGGTTACGTACAGGTTCTATTAAACTGTTGAAGAAAAGGAATTAGGACTTATCAAAAGTATCACTTCCTAAATGAGAGATGAAGTAGTCTAAGGGTACATCGTGCTCATCAGTGCAATCTAAATGGTCTAGGGTGGGAGTGATTCCTATCCCTACTTTTAGGCAGTTAGGGCTTACTTCATTTAAAAATCGATCATATAAACCTGCTCCGTATCCAATTCTATTGCCCATTTTATCACAAGAAATAAGTGGAACGAAAACTACATCTAGCACCTGAGGCTCAACTGCCGTCCCGTTTACAGGTTCTGGTATGCCGAACTTAGTTGTTTCAAATAGACTGTCGTTTTCAATTCTAAAATGAGTCAGTCTCTTCTGTATGAAAAGTGTTTTTGATACATAGACTTCATGCGCCTTGCTGTTCCTCAGTTGATCGAATAAGGGCCACGTATTAGGCTCCTTGAATTTTTTGATAGAAAGGAATAGGTGGCAATGAACGAGTTGTGGGTTAGCCGCAAGAAAGTCTAGGCAGTTTTTGAGGAGCAGTTTATTTCTACGATCAAACTCCTGTCCTGTTAAGGTTTTGCGCTTCTCTAGAAATAGCGATCTAAGAACTTCTTTATTCATGGACTTCAAGCATATGGAAACGATAATCGAACGGGTCGAAAGCTTCCATACATGAATCTATGAATTTTGGATTGTTAATGTAAAAATTCAGGAAGTTGTCTTTCCTTTCTTGCGGACTCCCTCCTGGAAACAGTGTTTCTTTTAGGGCATATATCCTATTCACTAACACTTCTTGGTTTTTCCGCTCAGCCTTTAAAATCTTATACTCGATCTTCTCAAGACTCTTTTCGGCTTTCTTTAGCTCGGCTAAAACGAGTTTTTCTAAAGTCGAATCTACCTGAGTCGCCTGATCCTTAATTTCGGAATAGATTTTTCTCAAATGAACTTTCTGTTCATCTAAGTCCATTTTGAAAGTGGTATTGGCGATCACTTTTTCCTTAACGAGTTCATTCTCCTCTTTGAAGATATCCTCATAACTTAAACCAGCTTTTTCGAGCTTTTTCACTTGCCCATTGGTCATTATACCCGCAAAGTTACGCGGCATAAGTAGCGGAAAAGTAACTTGAAAATGATCGAATATGCCCTTCAGCTGTAGCCAGTAAACAAGCTCTGAAGGTCCGCCTACGTATGCTAGGTTTGGCAAGAGGAATTCTTGATAAAGTGGTCTTAAAACTACGTTTGGACTGAATCTTTCAGGGTGATCCGTCAGTTCTTGCCTGATTCCGTCTACAGAAAAGGTGAGGTCAGTATCAAGTACTTCATAGCCATCTCCGTTCTTTACTATTCTCGACCTTATATTGCCTTCCAAATAGAAGAAGTTGATTTCTCTTGGGAAGACTTGAGTTTTGTATCCTGAATCTTCAATTTCTTTCGTGATGCGACTTGCTTCAGCCTCTGGCGTGTGATCGAAAAGGTCAGATTCAATTACTGGAGTGAAGAGTCGTTTGAGGTCTTTTTGGTCAGCATCAATGATAACTAAGCCATGTTCACCAAAAAGGTGATTCATATAATGCCTGACTGCTGAGGCTAGGTCTTTCTCTTTTAAGTAGGCATCTCTAAAGAAACCTGGGATTCCGATAATTTCGTCAAATATTGGACTGATAGATTTTGTATTAAATCTCCCTACAGCGCCAACCTGATCTGTTTCCCAAGAGAATTTTTTCCCATTAAAACGAAAGTGATCAATCTCGTCAAAGTCGTGATCTTCACTGGCCATCCAATAGACAGGTACAAAATTACAATCAGGCCTTAATTTCTTAAGTTCTTCACAAGCACGGATTACAGACACTATCTTATAAATGACGTAAAGAGGTCCGGTGAATATATTTAACTGATGACCAGTAGTAATGGTGTATGTGTTCTCAGACTTGAGGTCTTCAATGTTCTTCGAAGTGCTTGGAGATACTTCGAAGTGCTCATATTGTGATGTTAGAACTGAAGATAGGATTTCCCTAGTGCCTATAGAGAAGTTACGTTTGTCAATTTGTGCAATTAAGTTTTCAACTGACGGTAAGCCATTATGGAAAGGGATAAGTTTAGAATCACCAGTGATATAGTCCAGAAAGAACTTTGATAAGCTATTCGTCTTTTCGAAGGCAATCTTACTAAGTAAACAGTCTGTTTTTTCCAATGTGTCCATAAACTTATTGAGGGGCTAAAATGGATTTACCATTAGGTGACAATTTTACTAGACAACTGGTTCCCCATAGAGATCAAATTCGGTAGCATCGGTAATTTTAATGTTGGCAAAATCACCAATTCTCAAGTAATGCTTTTTTGCATCTATATGTACCTCATTGTCTACTTCTGGAGAGTCATGTTCTGTTCTTCCAATAAAGTTGCCACTTTCTTTTCTATCGATGAGCACCTTCATGGTCTGACCGATCTTTTCTTGGTTAAGCTCTAATGAGATTTCTTCTTGTATCTGCATTATGCGGTTAGCTCGCTCTTGCTTCACTTCTTCAGGAATATTGTCATCCATACTATAAGCATGCGTGTCTTCTTCGTGAGAATAAGTGAATATGCCTAAGCGGTCAAAACGTGATTCTTTTACGAAATTTACCATTTCTTCGAACTCTTCTTCGGTTTCACCAGGGTGACCAGCAATCAATGTGGTTCTAATGGCAATTCCAGGAACTCGCTTTCTCATCTCAGCAAGAAGTTTTTCAGTCTTTTCGCGAGTCGTACCTCTACGCATCAATTTCAAGACATTATTTGATCCGTGTTGAAGCGGAATATCTAAGTAGTTACAGATGTTATCTCTTTCGGCCATTACGTCCAGCACATCCATAGGGAAGCCGGTAGGGAAGGCGTAGTGAAGTCGAATCCACTCTATGCCTTCTACATCTGAAAGGTTTCTAAGCAGCTCTGCCAAGTTTCTCTTTTTGTAGATATCTAGGCCGTAATACGTGGAATCCTGTGCGATCAACAAGAGTTCTTTCGTACCGTTTCTAGCCAAGTTCTTGGCCTCTTTAACCAGTTCTTCGATGGGTCTAGAGCGATGCTTTCCTCTCATTAAAGGAATAGCACAGAAGGAGCAAGGCCTGTCGCAACCCTCTGATATTTTTAAATAAGCGTAGTGATTAGAGGTAGTAGTGATTCTTTCACCAACTAGCTCATGCTTATAATCTGCGTTGAATTTCTTTAGGAGGGCAGGCAGTTCCATCGTGCCGAAAAAGGCATCTACCTGAGGGATTTCTACTTCCAAGTCGTCCTTGTAGCGCTGAGATAAACAACCAGTGACATAAACTTTGTCTACAAGACCTTCTTCTTTAGCATCAACATACCTGAGGATCGTATCTATTGATTCCTGCTTAGCATTGTCAATAAAGCCACACGTATTGATGACTACAATGTTTGCATCGTCATTGGAAGCTTCATGGGTTGTGTCTACACCATTGCCCTTGAGTTGGGTTAATATCTCTTCAGAGTCAACCAGGTTTTTTGAGCAACCTAGTGTTACTATATTAACCTTATCTTTTTTCAGTCCCTTCGCCTTCATACCAAATTTTAGTGTGGCAAATTTAAGAAATAAATACAGGCGAACTACTGAGTGTTAAGACTATACTCTTTTCTTACGGAAGGTAATTGGCACTAATTCGTCTGTAGGCATTCCTATGGTATAAAGTTCCCAGTTAGCATCGTACTTGGTAAGGATTTGTCTAATGCAATCTACTCTGTCATCGCTAGGATTGTCGCAATCTGCCCAGTGGAAAACTTCCACGCGGTAGTTGTAAGACATTTTCTTACCGTTAACTCTTACTTCGACTTCGATTTCTTGCTCTCCGCTGATCTGAGGGATTTGAATGGCAATAGCGCTCATAGGTGTGTTCGTTAATGTACAAATGTTTTCTATCCATGCAAGTACATTACAATATGAGTGCCATACTTTTAAGTAGTTGATATTTAGTTGTTTATAATTAGTTAGTACTTACAAATGATCGCATAAGTGCAGTGGAATGTACGCGATCGTTCATGATTGTAAGGGAGTAATCTGCTTATAAAACGAGGTGATTGGGTTGTTAATCCTTATTTTTTGAAAAGCGAATCTACAAACTCCGCCTTGTTGAATACCTGAAGGTCGTTGACTTGCTCACCTACACCAATGTATTTGACAGGTATTTTAAATTGGTCAGAGATACCAATGACCACACCACCTTTAGCCGTACCATCAAGTTTGGTGATGGCTAAGCCCGTAACCTCGGTCACTTTTGTGAATTCTTGCGCTTGAATAAATGCGTTTTGGCCTGTTGATCCATCGAGTACCAATATGATTTCATGTGGCGCTTCAGGAATGAATTTCTGCATGACCCTCTTAATCTTTGAGAGTTCATTCATCAAATTCACTTTGGTGTGCAATCTTCCTGCGGTATCTACAATGACTAAGTCAGCGCCAGTTTCTACGCCTTCCTTAATTGCATCATAAGCCACGGCACTTGGATCGGTGTTCATGCCATGAGCGACTACTGGAACACCTACACGCCCTCCCCAAAGCTTGAGTTGCTCCACTGCTGCTGCTCTAAAAGTATCGGCTGCACCGAGTATGACAGATTTGCCTTGGGCTTTGAATTGAGCTGCGAGTTTACCGATGGTTGTTGTTTTGCCTACGCCATTCACGCCAACGACTAGAATTACATGGGGCTTATGACCTGCCGGTAATTCAAAATCAGCAAGGTCTTCAGTATTGTTTTCAGAAAGGAGTGCAGCGATTTCATCACGAAGAATTTGATCTAGTTCAGAGGTGCCCATGAACTTGTCTTTGGCTACGCGGGCTTCTATGCGTTCTATGATCTTTACGGTGGTGTCAACACCTACATCAGAAGTGATCAGGATTTCTTCTAATTCATCAAGTACTTCATCATCTACCTTAGACTTGCCGGCTACAGCTCTTCCTATTTTAGAGAAGATGTTTTCCTTGGTCTTTTCCAGACCTTTATCTAGAGATTCTTTCTTGTCTTTCGAGAATAAACCAAATAGTGCCATGGCGATAAGTTAAATATGGTGTAACAAAAAAGTCCCACAAAAGGGGACTTTAATTTATGATATAAAAGCTAATTCTTACTTATCAGACAATACGGTTTTCACCATGTCTTCTGTAACCATCTCTTCTTTGAAAGTATAAGCTCCAGTTTTTGGAGACCTAACCGCCTTAATCACTTTGGCGTATTTAACTCCGCCTTCTTTCTTTAGGGTTGCAACTACCTTCTTAGCCATGATTATTTAATTTCTTTGTGAACTGTAGATTTCTTAAGAATCGGGTTGTATTTCTTCAACTCCAACCTTTCAGTCGTATTCTTTCTATTCTTCGTGGTGATATAACGAGAAGTCCCAGGCATACCACTCTCTTTGTGCTCGGTGCACTCCATTATTACCTGAACTCTATTCCCTTTACTCTTAGCCATTTGTTTGTGCTTCTAAATTTCGGACTGCAAATATACGAAGCTAGTTTAGATATTGAAACCTGTGAATCAAAATTAATTCACTAATTATCAAGTATAACCGCTAGCTTATTTGACAAGTAGCCTAATCCTGTCTAATTCATAGTATTAACCTTGTTTATTACCTTTTCATTCAGGTAGTGGTTAATCTAGTAGGCCTGGCACCTGCAGGAGTTACTCAATTGCTTCAGTAGTCCTTTATTGCCTTTTGACTTTAGTCAACAAAAAATCCTGATAACAAAAGTGTTAACAGGATTGAAAATATTTTAAGCTTGGTTCCTTATTGTATAGTAACGTACGAAGGCGTTATTATAGCGCAATGTTACCGCTTTGTCTTGCTTTTTTCAGCACTGCAGAGATACCATTTTTATTGATAGTTCTCAAAGCTGAAGTCGAAACCTTCAAAGTGATCCAAGCATCCTCTTCAGGAATGAAGAAACGCTTCTTTTGAAGATTCGGATAGAATTTTCTTCGAGTTCTATTGTTAGCGTGAGAAACATTGTTTCCTACCTGCACTTTCTTACCTGTAATATCACAAACTCTAGCCATAACGTCTAAATTAACCGCTTTTTCTAAACGGACTGCAAATATCTGAATAATTCCTGAACTGAACAACCTAGATTCCAAAATCTCTTAGAAAAATATGCAATATGTATCACATCCACTCTCTTCTGTCGCTTTCGATCCGGTAGAGGATGAAACTTTCTAGTGCTTCCGCTTCTTCAATGTTAATGAAGGGCACTTTAAGAGAACCAGCAGCATTGGACAGAACTATTGTGGCAATGCGCTTTCTGCGCTGATACCAACTTTGCTTTATCTGAACAGATTGTACTTTATACAATTGAGCCAGTTCATAGATGTGCCCGAATGTTCCTCGGTTATTTCTAAGGAGTTCGTCATTCACTTCGTAAGACCTTTTTCTGTAGTAGGCACTTACTGTGAACCAAATGAAAATGGCCCAAATAATAAAATAGAGCGACTGCCAGTCGATGAAGAAGTAACTTATCCCACCTGCAATGAGCGTAGGCAATATCCCGATAAAGAATATTAAGCGGTATTTCAACAGCTTGCTTACCCTATGTTTTTCTTCAGGTCGATAGAATTCTGCGGGGAAAACTGCCCTAATAACGCTGTCAACTTGGGCTTGATAGCTGCCTGGAACTTTGATTTTAGATTTTAGTTGATCGGCTTCTGCGCTGCTGGCCTGTTCAATTTGAAGTGTGAACATTTTGAACATCATCCGAATAGGGTTGTCAGACCACGAAATGACCTGGATCTTATTTTTAGCAACTGAGATTTCTTCGCGATTCAAGAGACCCTTTACCAACTTTAAACCACTTTTTTTTATGGAAAGTGTTAAATCATAATTGCCCAATACTGTTGTGATCAGAGAATAGGCAAAGGAAATGATGCTTACGATAATGACAGATGCCAAGAACAATATCCACCCTGAATTGAGTATATCTATTTCATATCCAGATAATTGCTCGTCAATAAATTCCGGAAGGTTTTCAGTGAACTGATTTATCGTGGAGAACACAAAGGCAAACAATAGGCCCATCGATCTCAAGTGATTTTGGCTAATGCCTACCTTAAAAAGATCAGACACGCTAAGGTGCAGCACTACATTTTCTTCTTCTTCAATATCATTTGCATGCTCATCAAGGTCTGCAGTTGGAGTAATGATTTGAGCTTTTTCTTTGAGGATAAAGCTTCTAAGTAGTTCAGCATCTTCCTTATTCAAGGCATCAATTGTCATCTCTGACTTTTTTGCACCAGCGGTATCAATCTCAAGACTTACTACACCAAAAATCTGATGTAGAATGTTCTGCTTAAAGTTGATGGTCTGAATGCGTTCGAAAGGGATGTTGGTCTTTGTTCTTTTGAGAATACCCTTATCAATAATTACAGCACCATCTTCGAGATAAAAGTAAAACCTAAAGTAAGTGAGTATAGAGCCGATCAAGTTGAAGGCTGCAAAGCCCAATGCGATATAGCCAATGATGGTCCCAAAGCTATCGTTGTTTCTACCCCCAATTAGAAAACTCAAAAGTATTGGCCAGAAAGACCTAATGGTCATTCGCAGAAACTTGATTAGGATAATACCAATGGCAACGCGCGACTGACGCATTGGAGTTGAAAACTTATCGATTGTCAGTTCCATCGAGGGCTGTTTTACCGAGTATGAATTCTTTGAGTTTTGAGGCAGTCTCTTCGTTGAGGCCAGGAATAACTAGGTCACTACTTTGTCCACCCGCAGTGAATATTTTGAGGCTATGCAGTTTAAAAAAACGATCTACCGGTCCTTGCTTTAACTCGGCATGTTGTATTCTATTAAATGGGATACTCGTTCTTTCCCACCACAATAAGCCTTTTGTGTATATGATGTCCCGCTCACGAAGTGCATACTGCTTTTTAGGAAATGCTTTTATGCTAACGATAATATTAATGAGCCATAAAAATGCAATAGAGCCTAGTGCAATGGAGTATGCTTGTACTGTTCCTTCGATATCATCGTTAAAAAAAATGATGCAAAAAGCACCAATCATCAGTAGGAGGAAAAAGAAACCACCTGACAATAAAGATACCTTTAGGTAGCCTTTTTCAATGCCATGGAAATCGGCATCGGCTACAGCAGGAAGTTCATCGGGATTTATTGAGAGATTCTGAAAAGTGTCATTCATTTTTTAAAACCATATGGGCAATGACGGCAGCCGTTTTGGCAACAGTAGCCACGCTTCAAGAGGTATTGCTCTGTGAAGACTAGTTTGCCGTCTTTGCCAATGTAGTAATCTTCGGTTTTACTGGCAAAGATTTGGTTCGTGTTTGAATCTTTAGACATCTTTTTATGCTGCATCAGATTCTTTACCTTTGAAACGAGGAAATTGTTTACATAACTGCCGAAAAAAATCAACTATTATGGAATTAATACAGTCTAGTCAAGACGCAATCGCTTTAGAAAATCAGCACGGTGCACATAACTATCATCCTTTACCTGTTGTGTTAGCGCGTGGAGAAGGTGTTTACCTCTGGGATGTCGAAGGCAAAAAGTATTTTGATTTTCTGTCTGCTTATAGCGCAGTCAACCAAGGGCATTGTCATCCAAGAATAGTAGGGGCCTTAAAAGATCAAGCGGAGAAGCTTACTTTGACGTCAAGGGCATTTTACAATGATATGCTCGGGCCTTACGAAAAGTATGTGACTGAGTATTTTGGCTTTGATAAAGTGCTACCAATGAATACTGGTGCTGAAGCTGTCGAAACAGCGATTAAAGTTTGCCGAAAATGGGGTTACGAGAAAAAGAAAGTAGCCGAGAATGAAGGTAAGATCATTGTCTTCGATCAGAATTTCCATGGTCGTACCACAACAATTATTTCCTTTTCGAGTGATCCTGAAGCAAGAAAGAATTTTGGACCCTATACTTCTGGATTTATTAAAATTCCATATAACGATACAGAAGCCCTAGCAGAGGCGGTAACACAAGAGAATGTAGTTGGCGTACTGATCGAGCCAATACAAGGTGAAGCGGGTGTTTTTGTACCAGACGTAGACTTTATTCAGCATGTCGGTCGATTGTGTAAAGAGAACAATGTCCTCTTTATGGCAGATGAAATTCAGACAGGTATTGGCAGAACTGGAGGCTTACTGGCCATTTGTGGAAATTGTGATTGTGAAGGTCACTGCGAGCGACAAGAAACATACACGCGCCCAGATCTATTGATACTTGGTAAGGCTATCTCTGGTGGAGTATATCCTGTGTCTGCTGTTTTAGCAGACGACCATATCATGGACGTCATCACTCCTGGTACACACGGTTCGACCTTTGGTGGTAACCCACTGGGAGGAGCAGTTGCTATGGCAGCGTTAGAAGTAATCAGAGATGAAAAGCTAACTCAGAATGCTCGTAGGCTTGGCGAATTATTCAGAAAAAGAATGTCCAGTCTTATCGAAAGGAGCGATTTAGTGACAATGGTTAGAGGAAGAGGCTTGCTAAATGCAATTGTCATTAATGACTCACCGGATAGTTCAACAGCTTGGGATATTTGTATTGCCTTGAAAGAAAATGGACTTTTGGCGAAGCCTACACATGGAAATATCATTCGATTTGCACCACCATTGGTGATGACAGAGGGGCAACTTCATGAGTGCTGCGATATCATTGACTCAACTATTAGTCAATTTAATGCCGCTTAAGTCCAAAAAAAATCCATTAATCATGAAAGCACATGATTTAGGAGATAATTCTTGCTACATTTGACGTCCTTAGATTTTCTAGTAGGGTATTTTTCTGCTAAAGGGTCTAATAACCAAAACATTGGTATTATGCTTACTTCTACTAAAAGAAGAGTCCTGAACGTTATGTGTCTTACGTTGGCTATCGCTAGTGTATCATTTGGTCTGGTATTGCGCTACGACAATGTTGTCTTCGAGGATGCTGTGGTGATGGAGAATAATTATCCGCAGGAGGGAAGATCAGCAATTGAATCTGATTTATTTTTGGAAGCGAGTAGTTCGTTTACACATCCTAATAACTAGTAATTTCCTTATTATTCTTGAGTTTTATAATCCTAAGGCATTCTAAAAGTGCGATGATTCGCCTATAGGGTTCATTATATTTTCTTTAAAAATCCAGAAGTATGCATAACATAACTTCAATTTCAACGATTGGACAATTTGGGTTGCAATTCATTCGTGGCTAGATAAAGTTCTAATCATTACCGTTTCCACCACCTCTACGCCCACCACCTGCACCACCAAAACGTTCTCTCAATTGATTAACTCTATCATTTTCAACGGGTATTTGCTGGCCTTGACCAAAGCTTCTGATGTTATACACAAATGACAACATAAAGTACTGAGTCAGTATTTGGGTCTGGTTGTCCTCTATATAAGAGCCCGTAATGGCTCGAGTGATGCTTTGGTTTTGCTTTAGTAAATCGAAAATCGTCAATTTAACCTCTGCCTTTTCTTTCATGATCTTTTTTCCCATTTCCATATTCCACAATACGAAGCTTTGGTTGAACCCATCGGATAAGCCAGAGTTTGCAATATGACTAACTGTCGAACGAAATACATTACCTGTGCCAAAGATCCAATTGAGCCTGAGTCTGGTAGACTGAGTAAAGTAATCCGCGTTGTTAGCTGCTTGTAACGTGTTGTTGACTGTACTAAAGCTGGAGTTACTTGATAGTGTGAAGTCAATTTTTTCACTGATGTTACTGCTCAAAACCATCCCAAGCCCCATTGTTGGTGTTCTGGCATTGTTCAGCTCGTCATTGATCAATTCAGGTGTTTGGGTAAAGGATAGGGTACCGGTGAAGTTTAAGTTCGACTTAATGAAGCCTAGGGGTAGGCCATATGAGATGAAACTTCTGAGGTTCCAATAGCCATTTAAATTTACTGGTTTGCTAAATCTAGCGCCTGGTTGTAAGGTAATACCGTCAACCACTGTGTTTCCCCTTGAGGCAATCGTAGTGCTATTGCCTATATAATTGTCAGAAAAGCTACCACTTAGTAGGGTGAAAAAGGTTCTTGAGGTTTCACTATCGACTTTGTTGTATCTAATGGTGGCAGAGTGTTGATAGCGTTGATCGAGCGCTGGATTTCCTGAAGAGATGTTGAGCGGATCCGTATTATCAATTACGTTCTGCAGCTGATTGACGCTTGGTGCATTCGTGGAAGTCCTATAATTTATGCTCAAACTTTTACCAGTAGCAAACCTTAAACGATAGTTAATTGAAGGAACAAAGTTGTTAAAGTTTCTATCCACATTATCAGGAAAAGGAAAGGTCTGATCATTATCTAAAATGGCCCTTTGATAAGTCGCTCGCAAGGTTAGCGTACCCTTGGTACCTCTTAAATTATAGCCTATTGTTCCTTGATGCGTATAGTAGTCATTTTCAAAAGTGTTACTCAAAGGGGTATTCAAGTCGGTATAATCGTTGTTTCCCTCATTAAAATCAAAAGTCTGAAGGTCGGAGTCATTGAACTGATAACCGTATCTATAGGTGAATAATATCGAACTTCTATTTGCCAACGGTTCGGTGTATGTGGCATTAGCGGTCATGTTAAACCCATCTTGATTTTGATCTGAGAATTGATTGAAGTTGATGGATTGATCCCTTCCAGTGAAAAACTCAGAATCTGATAACAGGAAGCCTTCCCCATTGTTATTGTTCATTCCTGTATTCAGGTTAATGGAGAAGGTTCTTCCTCGCTTTAAAAAGGAGTGCCTCCAAAGTAAATTATTACTGAAGCTAAAGGCTTCAAGGTCGGAAGAGTTTTCAGTATTAATTGTATTCAGTATCTCTGTTCCCAATAGTGTTGTACCATCTACAAGTGCTGAGCCTGAGTTGTCTTGAAGTGTGAATCTCGGTCGCATGATGATCGAGTTTCTCTCGTCAATTTTGTACTCTAACTGACCACTAAAGCGATGATTAATATTTCTGCTACCCGAAAAACTATTCTCACCATAGGTTTGTCCTTCGTTTGCCGCTATGGTGAATTGTCTAAAGATTGCTTCATTGGAAGTGTTATCTGATTGATTGAAGAAGTAGCTCCCACTAAACTTGATCCTTTTTGCGTCCTCATAAGAATAGTTTACACCGAATGCCTTTGTCTCATTGATTCCGCCTTGTTGCCCCACTTGAAAATTATTGGCACCACCACCGGCACCGCCTCCTGCATCACCACCACCACCTCGGCCACCACGGCCACCAGCACTGCCACCACCACCACGTCTGCCACCGCCTGTTGTGATGCCGAGCAGATCGCTCGTAGAAAAATTTTGGATGTTAATATTGTTGACTTGCCCTAAAAATGTGGTTCTGGCCTTAGGGCGAAAAAGGTTGATGCTTGCACCTACATTATAAGTATCATCAGTTCCGGCACCTGCGTAGACGCGCCCAAACTCACCATTCCTCATGCTTACACGGGTAATGATGTTCATCGTTTTGGAGGTTTCTCCATCGAGAAATCCTGTAAATTCAGCCTGATCACTTGCTTGATCGTAGACTTGGATGCTCTTTATCATTTCAGCGGGGAGGTTTTTCAACGCTGCATTCGGGTCATCGCCAAAGAACTCTCTTCCATCGACTAGTACTCTGGCGACATTTTCTCCTTGTGCTTGCACTTGACCATTTTGTATGACAATGCCTGGCATCTTCTCAATCAAATCTTGAGCGGTCGCATCAGGATTAACCTTGAAAGCATCTGCATTAAATTCTGTGGTGTCACCGTTTTGTTTTACGCGTTCTGCCAAACCTTCAACGGTCACTCCATCTATACTTTTCGTGTCTATCCCAAGGGCGATGATGCCAAGGTCTAATGAACCGTTTTTAATGGTGAAGTTTCTGTTGAATTTTTTAAAGCCTACATAAGAGATACCAATTTGATAGCTGCCATTGGAAACCCCGGTCATTCGAAAACCACCCTGATCATTTGTGGAATAAGCTTTTGCCGTGGAATCAGCCATGTTGATAAGTAACACAGTAGCAAATTTCATGGGTTTGTTTTCAAGACTATCGGTAACACTTCCCTTGACCACCCAAAACTGAGCAGATGCAGAATAAGAGAGGATTAACATGAAAGTGATGAGTAAATGTCGCATTGTCTTGAGATTTGAGTTTTAGACATCGACTTATATGAAAGGTTTAGTAGTTTTGAAATACAGTAAATAAGTATTGATAAACAATAAATTATTATTACCTTTCTGAAAATTGATCCGGATTGAAGATGGCAGGAATGAAAATATATGCCGGATTGTCAGTGTCGGTTTGAGCTTTGCTTTTGACGCTAGGCCTATTCGGTGCCATAGCGATGGGAGGCGTGTTTGTAATTAGGTTAGTGAAGAAGGTGGATGTTTTAGAGTCTCTTAGTTTAAAAAAAGGAATGACATGATTAGACGAAATTTAATACTCAAAATAGCTGAATGGCTATTGACTTTATTCAAGTATGGTGCGATAGCTTTGGTTTGTATAGGGCTTTGCGTAATTATTTTTAAACCGCAAGCATTTTCAGAATTGGCTATTGATTTAAACTCACATTTGTTTACTCAAATGGACATTGATATTCCTGTTTTGTCTGAAGAATTGACAGGTAGTGCTGACTGGTTGAGTAGTGCTAAGTTCACAGTCAGTACGCTAAAACTGAAAATCGAAGGAAGCCGTCAGTTAAGAATTATCAGTTTTTTTGTTTCTGTTTTTATAGTTTCGATTTTTTATATCATAGTATCTCAATTGCTAGGTTTGGTAAAATCTGTTAAGCTGGGATCGCCTTTTATAAATCAGAATGCAAAAAGGATAAGAACAATTGGACTAATATTGATTACAATGGAATTATTTCTAACGGTTGGAAATGTTGTGCTAAACAGTCTATTGGAAGGTTCTGTTGCATTCGAAAACCGCCTTAGTAGTGCTCATATAAATATTGGTACTGAGATTCTAGATAACTGGTTTTTTATTGGACTGATGATTTTGGTTATCGCAGAAGTTTTTAAACAAGGCATTGCAATTAAAGAAGAACAAGAACTAACGATCTGATTATGGCCATCATAGTAAATTTAGATGTGATGTTGGCTAGGCGAAAGATGCAGAGCAAAGAGCTAGCAGAGCTGGTAGGAATTACACTAGCGAACCTTTCCATATTGAAGACGGGCAAAGCGAAGGCTGTTAGGTTCAGTACGCTTGAAGCGATCTGTGAGGCGTTAGACTGCCAACCAGGTGATATTTTAGAATTTAAAAATGAAAAAGAATTATGACTAGTCATGAAAGGCCTTGGGTACTTGGTGCACATATCGGAACCCTTTTAGGTTACTCCGTTGTATTCGGAAGTTTTTTAGTGCCCTTATTTATTTGGTTGACAAAAAAAGATGAGTCAGAAGTAATTGCTGAGCATGCGAAAGCCTCTTTGAACTTCCAGATTTCAATGACGATATACACCATTATGGCTGGCTTTGCCATATTCCTGTTGATCGGTATCCCGTTCTTAGTGATCATTCCAATTGTCAATTTAATTTGTGTGGTCTTGGCGACCATTGACGCAGGTAAGGGAAAACTGTTTAATTATCCTTTAAGCATTACCTTTGTGAAGTAATAATTAAGGCATGGACATCAGACCTAGAAGAAATCGTAAATCATCAGCCATAAGAAGTTTGGTACAAGAAACTCACGTAAAAACGAGCGACTTTATCTTTCCACTTTTTCTTCTCGAAGATGTAAACGCAAGCATAGAAGTAGCGTCCATGCCAGGTATTTATCGCCTAGGGTTAAACGCTATGCTTCGCGAGATTGAGTCATGCATGAAACTCGGGATTAATACTTTTGATGTGTTCCCTGTAGTGGCTGAAGAATACAAGGATAAAACGGCCACTAAGAGTCATAACGAGAATTTCTTCTATCAAAAGGCACTTACCAAAATCAAGCAAGAATTCCCTGAAGCCGCTATCATGACAGATGTAGCCCTCGATCCATATAATTCTGATGGCCACGATGGTATTGTTAAGGAGGGTATTATTCTTAATGACGAGACCTTAGAAGTATTAGGCAAGCAAGCACTTTCTCAAGCCCGATGTGGTGTCGATATCATTGGCCCATCTGATATGATGGACGGCAGAGTAGGTTATATCAGAGAAGTGCTGGACGATAATGGATTTACTGACGTGTCCATCATGTCTTATACAGCCAAGTATGCAAGTGCGTTTTATGGTCCGTTTAGAGATGCGCTAGATTCAGCGCCAAAGAGTGGTGATAAAAAGACATATCAGATGAATCCAGCCAATCAAAGAGAAGCCTTAATAGAGGCTGACTTGGATGTTGACGAAGGAGCTGATTTTTTAATGGTAAAGCCTGCTTTGGCTTATCTTGATATTATTAAACTCTTAAAGGACAACTATTCCCAACCGATCGCTGCTTACAATGTAAGTGGAGAATATGCCATGCTTAAAGCAGCAGCAGAGAAAGGGTGGTTAGACTATGACAGCGTAATGGCGGAAACACTTATGAGTATTAAGCGTGCTGGTGCTGACATTATTCTAACGTATCATGCTAAAGAATTTGCTCAGCTTTCTAAAGAGCTTTGATACTGCTCTAACACCTTCTTGGCACTATCGAAACCACTATATACCGCACCATCCATATAGCCTGGGTATTCTGCGGAGCTTTCCGTCCCAGAGAAAATCAGCTTTCCGTTAAACGCGTTTTCGCGAAGTAATGGATTGCCATTATTCTGATGAGGAACAACTGGAATAGGATTGAGAACGGATGTCAATCTATCGTTTGACCAAACATGCTCGTGGTAGTCTAGGTATTCATTGGCCTCTGGCCCAAATAGCCTGATCAATACCTTAATGACTTCTGATTTTCTTTCCTCAAAGGTCTTTGAGGCCAAGGCTGAATTTAGAAATCCTTTTAGTGCGAAGAATTTTTGATCGAAGTCCGTATGGTCATGAACTTCTTGAACAACGCCTACTTGAGAAAAGCCCATGCCTGAAAGCCCTTTTGCTTTCCAAAAAGGGCTTGAATAAGTGACTCCATATTTAATTGATTCCCCCATCCAAGTATGCGTTTGTGCCATATTGGAGACCTTCTCTGCTGAGAGAGGAGGGGTAAACAGTACGCTTCTTTCTAATAGCTGTGGAGGTATGGTAACGACTACCTTGCTCGCAGTATAGACTTGGCCATTTGTGAGACAGACTTCTACCAATTTACCTTGGTCATTGATGCTTGATACCTCAGTATTATAGAGGATTGAAGCTGGAGCTAACTTGTCAATTAGTGCTTGAATGAGTTTTGAACTTCCACCTTTGATTCTATATGAGGGTGCTTGGCCAGGCGGAAAGTCAAAGTATTGAATTGGCTGAACGCTAGAGACTTCGTAAGCTATTTGTCCTTTGGTGTGTTGTGGAAAGATCTCGAGATCGAGTGCTTTGAGCAATGATATGAGGTGTGTATGCTGATTGCCAAGCCATGTCGCACCCATTTCTAATGGCCCGTCTAGACTATTTATTCTGCCACCAGCACGATTTCGGCCTTCAATAATTTTATAATCGATGCCTTCTTTACTTAGTGCGAACGCAGTGGTTAAGCCAGAGAGGCCTGCACCAATTATGATGACATCATGCATATTTTAGTCAATGGAAATGCCTTGGAGAAAGTTCACTAAGGCGTGGATAAAGTAGGGGCGAGGGGTTTCCATAAAGGCGGCATGATCGCCTCCTGCAATTACAGTCCACTGCTTATGCGCTGTGCCTAACCTTTCAAAGAGTTTGGTTTGGATGGCTGTTGGCCCAATTGGATCGTGCTCGCCCTGAAGAATAAGCGTTGGAACATTTACTTTCGATGGATCTAGAGCGTTAAACTGATCCATGTTGTTCATATCAACTCTTACCGGATCATACTTCAAAGCGAGTTCAACATAGGCATCTATTGCGTTTTGACTAATAGAGCCTGGTATTAAGAAATCACTTGCTGCGGCTTCAGCAGTGTTGATTGTTCTTGCTGGGATTAAGTCTGGGGCATCTGGACCAGAAGTTTGGTCGCTATCCTTCCAATAACCAAAAAGTGTCAATGATGACATCAACTCTGGTGCTTGTTGTGCGGCTAAATGGGAAATTGTAGAGCCCATAGACCATCCGAATAAGTGTGGTGTGCTGCTCCATTGTTTTTGCTCAGCCATCCATGTCAGGGCAGCTACTACATCTTGGGCACCTTTATTTGGCGTCTGCCAACCGCTTGAATCTCTTGGTGTTTCGCCATAGCCTCTTAAGTCGATGGCATATACTGCATAGCCTTCGGCCACGAGACCATCCATCAGCGAGAGGTCTTCTCCTTCTACTTGTAAATCAAAATCGGGAACTGCGCTCCAAGTCCTACCATGAACTAGAAGTATTGATTCTTTAGCATTTGGATCTGATTTCTCCCAAAGGGCAATGGGGTGTCCATCTGATATGACGGTATGTTTGATTAGTTCAGCCTTGTACTCAATTGTTTCCTTGGAAATCTGAGTACAGGATGTAAGGCATAAAAAAACCACAAATGTCAGAAGTATGTGTTTTCTCATCAATTGTGGTTTTTATTAATGGTTTTTGTTTTTTTAAGCAGCCTCTGCCTGACCTAGGGTCTTAAGCATCTTCGCGTGGCTCGCTATGGCTGAACCAAATGTAGGCTCTAAGTTATAAGGTAAGCCATATTCTTGGGCTGTCTCTTTAACTATTTTTGAAATTTTCTTATAGTGGACATGACAAATGTTCGGAAACAAATGATGCTCAATTTGGTAGTTCAATCCACCAACATACCAGAAGAAAAGCTTGCTCTTTGGTGAAAAGTTAGTCGTAGTAAATAGCTGATGTACTGCCCAGTTATTTTCCATATTACCAACATTGTCAGGAATCGGATATTCTGAATTAGGCATGACGTGAGCTGGTTGGAAAATTAATGCAATCCAAAGACCAGTGATCACGTGCATTAATAGAAAACCTACTACTATTATTCCCCAAGAGGCTTGAATGAATATTAAAGGAATAACCAAAGCATATGCATAGTACACTACTTTCGAGAGTATTGTCTCGATTAATACACTTCTGTAAGTTCTTTTTTGACCTTTGATGAGGTCCATTTTTTTGTACCTATTGAGTTGTACAAAGTCCTTTGTTGTTAACCACAGGAATGTCATGATGGCATAAAAGAACCAGCCATATATATGCTGAAACTTATGCATGTTATAATGCTTCGCATGTGGCGATAACCTCATTAATATCCCTGGATCGATGTCTTCATCAACACCTTCAATATTCGTATAGGAATGATGAAGTACGTTATGTTGAATTTTCCAATTGAATGAGCTTGCCCCAATAAGGTTCATTACATAGCTCATGTATTTGTTGACAGTTTTGTTATTAGAGTACGAGCCATGGTTGGCATCGTGCATAATTGACAAACCAATGCCTGACATTCCAAATCCCATAATAGCCCACATCAATAGCACGAGCCAAGGTTGCGTTACCACACCTGCTAGCATTAATGCATAAGGACCAAAGTACATAAGGAACATGGCCGCTGTTTTAGCGAACATGGCACTATTACCGTGTACAGAAATCTCATTCGAGTCGAAATATCCTTTAACGCGCTTGCGCAAATCGCTGATAAATTCGGCTTGATTGGTACGAGAAAACTTTATGCTTTTGTAATTCATATAATGTTTTAACCTGTTACTTCTTACTTGAAGGTTTTGTTTCTGTTTTTGTTTTAATGCAACCAATATAATATAGCAGCTTTACAAAATCCAGAGGCTTTACACCAATTGGCCACCTTCAAGGTAATAATGTTGCAAAATTAATGATAATATCGTTGTGATATGGGAGCCTTACAAGTCTTCCTCACGTTCTACATTAAAATATGCGTTAGGAGCGCTAAAAGGAGCTTTTCTCCTTTACAGACTATTTTGATGGCATCTTTTGAATGATGATGTCAATAACTCCTCCTTTCAATGTAGCGTAACGTATTTTAGGGCGTCATCGTTCCCTTTCCACTACTCATCATCATGTGGTTAAGGCAATGAGATAGGTGAGACTAGATTAGTGATTGACTGTGATGGTATTTTTTACTTTTCTTCGATGTTAGAAGATCATCTATTTACGCTATCGTTTTTGTCGTGAGTTATTTTATACTAGCGTAAACTCAGAAAAAAAAGCGCTTTTTAATCTTCAGATCTATCGAGGAGCCTTTCATCCATTTGCTTACTCGCCTTTGCGCCTAATTTCTTCAGGCCTTCGGCTCGTTTTACAAGGTTGCCACTGCCCTCAGAAAGCTTCTTCATTGATTCTTGATAGGCCTTTTGAGTACCGTTCAAATGCTTTCCGATAGAAATAAGGTCTTCTGTGAAAGATTGGAATTTGTCGTATAGCGCTCCTCCCTGGCGGGCTATTTCAATCGCGTTCTTATTTTGATATTCCTGTTTCCATATGGAAGCAATCGTTCTTAAGGTAGCGATAAGTGTGGTTGGACTGACTATTACAATGTTTCTCGAATATGCGTCATTGAATAAATCTTGATCATGCTGAACAGCCAAAGTAAATGCCGGCTCTATCGGGATAAAAAGAAGTACGAAATCAAGGCCATCAAGTCCATAGAGGTTTTGATAGCTCTTCTCACTAAGTCCTTTTATATGTGTCTTGATCGAATTGATGTGCAATTTGAGTTGCACCAACTTGTCTGCTTCGTTTTCCTCATTGACAAAGCGCTCATAGGCAGTTAATGAAACTTTGGAATCAACTATTACATGTTTGTTGTCTGGTAGCCTAATGACGACATCAGGTTGATACCTTTTTCCGTCATCACCAGTTTCTGAAACTTGCGTCTCATATTCTCTACCTTTTTCAAGCCCAGATTTTTCAAGGATTCTTTCAAGGATTACTTCGCCCCAGTTTCCTTGAGCTTTTGAGTCTCCCTTAAGTGCTTTTGTGAGGTTTTCCGCTTCCTTGGTAATCTGCTTATTTAGATCACTTAGGTGTTTAATTTGTGTGACGAGGGATGCGTTTCTTTCTGCTCCCTCTTTGTTCGAGTCTTCTACTTTTTTCTGGAACTCACCAATCTTTTCCTTAAGTGGATTGAGTAGATCGTGAATATTGGTCTTGTTCTGCTCTGTGAATTTTTTGCTCTTCTCTTCAAATATTTCGTTTGCTAAGTTCTTGAACTCATGCGCAAAGCGTTCGTTGAGTTTTTCGAGTTCTGCTTTTTGGTCTTCAAGTTTGGACTGAAGGTTTTTGTGTTCCGTTTCGACTTTGGTCAGCTGGTTACTTAAGGCAAGACTTTTGTTTCTTTCGGTGGAGAGTTCTGGTTTGACTTCTGTGAGTTCTTTAGCGATCATGCCATAACGCTCTTCTGCTAATTGAAGCTTGTTCTGAAGGTCTGCTTCGCTAGAATTCGTAGTATTGGACCTGCTTTTGGCCATAAACCACCCAACTAGCCCGCCTAATATTACTCCTGAAATCAGCCAAATTATCTCCATCAATGCTCAGTGTTTATACAAATATATCTGTTCAGAGATATTTGTGTGAGTGATTGAAAGGATTAAAGTTTAAGCAAGCATTTTGTTCGTACCGAAAACAGGCTGTTTGTGCTCTATCACTACATTTTTGGAGAGTAAGTATTGTACTAATTGAGCCTCAAGCTTAGCGTCTAATTCTAAGAAATTATCTAATAAACACCATGGTTTCACAGACAACTCTACAAAGTCATTCTTGATTTTAGAAACTTGAATTTTTGCCTTAGGGGAATTAAGGACTTGGTGGTTCTGTGTGAAGAAGTTCATGATTTCATCTTTCACTTTAGTCATATTACTCTGGTAACTCACTCCAATGGTGAGGTCTAATGAGATAATGTTTTTAGCGCTAAGATTGTGTAGCTCCCTCTTATAAAAAATAGTATTGTTGACTTTGGTTTCTGTGCCATCAATTCTTTTGATCGTAGTTTTCTGAAAACCACTCTTCTCTATTGACCCTACTTTCCCGTCTACTTCGATGAAATCACCAATGCGGAAAGGTTTGAAGACTCTAAGTAAGAGACCACTACCGATATTACTCAGTGGATTAAGTAAGGAATTTTGAAGATTATGGCTAATCGAACTCATTTCATTCAGTTTGATTGCAAGTAGTTATGCAGTACATATCTATTACCCGCTCTTTAGAACAAACCCTACTTTTGGATAAGGATTATCCCTTTTTTCTGAACTTAAGGGCTTGAGAGTTCCTCATAATGGGCATCTTATTATCAAGAAATTACAATTATAATGGCTTAGTGAATAGCTACTTTATCTAAGATAATTAGACCCTTTTTACTCTGGTCAAAGACAAATTTCATGGCTTTGATGGCATTCGAATCAAAGCCAGTCTCACTTGAGAGTTGGCTTAGATTAAAGAAGAAAGTGTTATAAACTGCCTCTGATCGTTTAGTGCTTTGGAGTTCTGTATTCTTTAAAACGTCTACTGACAACTGCCTTTGTAAATAGCTGTAATCACTTAGCTTGAAACTCACGATGCTATCGTTTAAATCGGTCAGCTGTATTGTGAAATCAATAGGTTCTGGAGCTTTTTTGTCTTCCTCATCTTCGTCTTCGTCTTCGTTTATATCTTCCGTGTTGTTTGCGTTACCTTCATTATTCTCCTCTGAATTATCATTTTCATTGTCCTCCTCATTACCATTTTCTTTCTTCTTTTTCTCTTTGTCTCGTTTTTTGTCTGGATAGGTACTACCCTTTGCTTCGGACATTTCAAATGTCAGACTAGAGGTCGCTTCAGCATTAATAGGCTCATTGAAGACTATCTCAAAACTTGCAGTATCGGCTTCATAGGCTAGACTATCCCAGCCAATATAAGCAGCCCTTGTTCCGCGATTTCCATACTTCATACCAACAATTTGCTCCTTCCAAACCGTTAGGTTCTCTGTAGTAATTTGTCCCATTGATGAAGTTGTAGTTAAATCAAGGTCTTCTTCAAAATCTGCTAGTAATTGCCAGTCAGAAGATTGGTATTGATTAAGGTAGATGGTTTCAGGAAGCCATTTTTCACCTGCTCTGTGATCTTTAAAAAGAGGGGCATAAGCTGTCTTTCCTTGTAATGTGGCTTGTAAAAAGGCACTGATGTAAATCTTACCAATTTGAAGCTGGTCTTCCATAGGAATCAAGGCGTCAACGTTTAGTAGCGAACCAAATGGAAACCCAGAATCCCTATTCCCCCAAGTTGTGTTGAATTGTCCGTGATTAGCTCCATACACATAAACTGCTGACTTAAAATAGTCTGTTGAATCGCTGAATTCGAGTCTCTCGTATTGCCTCAAGCCCGCAAATGACTGTACATCTCCATCATTAGCACCATGAATTACCAGATAGTTGACATCTTTAAGTGGCGTGCTAACATTGCCTGGTTTGTACTGACCATCTACAGGAGCTATTGAGACGACTGCTTTAATATTGAAGTCGAAATCGAAAACTTGTTTGGCGTCATCAGGGTAGAAGGGGAGTTTGTTGAAAAAACCTGCAACTGCTGCAGCCTCACCACCTCTTGAATGGCCCATAACAGCTAGGTTCTCCATATCCACTTTGCCATTGAATAAGCTTCCTTCTGTATTATTCCATTTCTCCCAATATTTTAAATGCTCTAGCAGTAGCCAACCTCTTGCGTCATTTTCTTCACTAAGGCCATCGCCTATAAAATCTGTCCAGCCACTATTAATAAAATTTTCATCTACGCTGACCATAATAATACCTTTGCTTGCCAAAAGCTCACCGAGATATTCATACCCTGGATCGGAGAAGTCAAACATGCTATGATTTCCATGAACTATTAGTGCTAATGGAAATGGCCCTTCACCTTTAGGGTACCAAACTCTACCGTTAATTGGTAGGGACTTATCATCAAAACCCCAATACCAAGTTCTGAGCTTGCCACTCCTTCCTTCCCATCCAGATAGTAAGCGAGATCCATCTATAGAGTCCGTTATTATTGTTACTTCTTCAGCGAATTCAGATCGATGTTTGTCTTTTCCACTTCCGTAGGTAAGGTATTCAACTTCATAAGACCCAGGTTCAGAGGGGTCTGTAAGTTGAATGTGATCAGGACGATAGGCTGATTTATTGGCCGCATTGATGTGTGCTACTTCTGGTTTGAAACCTGTGTCTGCTAGCCAAACTAACCCCCAAATCAGTCCGGCTATACCGATCAAAGTACCAACTGACGCAGTGATTTTTTCTAGTAAGGTAGATTGAGACCTTGTCTTTTTCGTAAGGGTGAAAATACCCGCACCGAGAGCGCCTGCAAAAACAACTACCAGGGCAGGAAATTGCCAACTTAAACTACCTATGCCGAAAGCAAAAGGCATTAGAAAAAAGGCCCCAGGTATTACCCAAAAAAGACCTTTGTTCATTTTTTTGACGATCAGTCTGGCGAGAATGGCACCTGCTCCCATTAGAAAAGCTATAATGAGGCCTAATAGTACCATCAAGAGGCCGAAATAGGTTTGTGGCTGCGTCACAAACATCATCAAAGAGGTAATGATCCAAATGACGACAACAGTAGTGCCTATGGCTTTATTAGCTCCTTTCCAGGCAATTGGCCCTGGCTTAAGCTTCTTTAAAAATCCAATAATGGCTTTCCAGATTCTTTTGAAAAATTTGATCATCTTTTTTGATTGAGGGAGATTATAACCTCATGAAGATAAGCAAATGCTTAGAAAGAGTCTAAACCGTAGCAGTACACTTAAGTTCGATGGCGATCGGAGTGGGTAGGCAATTGATTTCTACGGTAGTTCTACATGGCTGATTGTCCTTGAAGTATTCAGCATAAATCTTGTTATAGGTAGCGAAGTCGTCTTTCATATTTGTTAAGAAAACGGTCACGTCTACTAGTTGATCCCAGCTACTTCCGGATGCCTCTAAAATAAGTTTTACATTGTTGAAAACGGATCTGCACTGCGTTTCAATATCATAGTCAATGATTTTTCCAGCTTCGTCTAGCGTTACGCCAGGAATTATCTTTGTGCCACGCTCCCTTGGTCCGACACCAGATAAGAAGAGTAGTTCGCCTACTTTTCTGGCATGAGGATATAACCCTACGGGCTCTGGTGCTTTTTGGCTATTAAATTTCTCACTCATAATATCGGTTATTGAGGAACCCAAATACGTTTGGCCTTTATTTTTTCGAGTTTTGACGGGATCGTAATTTGGTTTTTTGATTTGCAGTAAAAAATAAAGCCCTTGTACGAGGTGCTGTATTTATATCCACTATCGAAAAACCCATTGTCTCCTTTTTCGATCACAATACCATCGTCCATTTTGGAAATCAGGTTGCTGAATTCATTTGGTTCTATTTTTACAATAGCACCGGATGCTTTTATGGCCTCTTGAATTGCTGCTTGTGCTGCTGCCGCTCCTGCTGCTCCACTCATAATTATTGTTATTTAATCAACGCTATGCTGTAATACTTATGCTCACTTTTTGGTTTCATATTGTCAATAGTAAAGCCATTATTCGCTGATAAGATGAGCATGCTTTTAAGTCAATTTAGGACTCGAAGTCGAGATGCTTCAGAAACGATGGGCTTCAACTATTTCCACTTTAGGAATTCATCAGTTCTTCGATTTCTTCAGCCTCGATTGGAATATTCCCCATTAAGTTGTGCTGTCCGTTTTCAGTGATCACAAGATCGTCTTCTAATCGAATACCAAGGTTCTCTCCAGGAATATAGATACCTGGTTCAACCGTGAATACCATACCGGCCTTAAATTCAGTATAAATGCTTGCAACATCATGTACGTCTAAACCAATGTGATGAGAAGTGCCGTGCATAAAGTACTTCTTATAAGCAGGCCAGCTTGGGTCTTCATTTTTAACATCAGTTTGATCAATCAAACCGAGACCTATTAGTTCTTTGGTCATGATATTTCCAACTTCCTTATGGTAGCCAGGAATACTATTCCCAGGAGTTAAAAGTGCTGTTGCTTCATTTTTAACACGTAAAACGGCATTGTAAACATCTTTTTGCCTTTGAGTGAATCGTCCGTTGACTGGGATACAACGGGTCATGTCTGCATTATAATTAGCATACTCTGCACCAACATCCATCAGAATCACATCACCATCTTTCAATTGGTCTTTGTTCTCGATGTAATGAAGAACACATGCATTACCTCCGCCAGCAATAATTGGGGTGTAAGCAAAGCCTTTAGATTTATTGCGGATAAACTCATGTAGGAATTCTGCTTCAAGCTCGTATTCCCAAACGCCTGGTTTTGTATAGGCTAAGATTCTGCGGAAACCTTGGTCTGTCAGGTCGCAGGCAGTTTGCATCAGCTCAATTTCCCGAGCTTCTTTAACTGTTCTAAGATCGTAAGCGATTGGAGCGAGTCTTTCGTAATTGTAATTGCCGTACTGCTCACGGCACCATTTATTGAACCTATCCGATCTGGTTTCTACGTCTGTGCCATTTCGGATATGCTCGTTATTATAAAGGTAAATGTTGTCAGTTTCGGCAAGTAAGGTGTTAAGCATTCCTTCAAGCTTCTCAACCCACATAATGGTCGAAACTCCTGAAGTTTCTGTGGCCTCTTCCATGCTGTACTTATGGCCTTCCCAAACCGCAATCAATTCGTTGGTTTCCCTTACAAAGAGTATTTCTCTCATTTTCGGGTCTGGAAAGTCTGGGGCTACAATCAGTACAGATTCCTCTTGATCAATACCAGAAAAGTAGAGCAAGTTGCTGTTTTGTCTGAAAGCCATTGTGCCATCTGCATTGGTGGGCATTATATCGTTAGAACAGATGATAGCAATTGAATTAGGCTTCATTTTAGCCTTTAACTTTGCTCTATTCTTGATAAACAGGTCTTTTCCGATGTGTTCGTATCTCATGTCTTTTTTGGTCAAAAGGTAACTTAACGAAATAAGCATGAATTGATGAGAAAAGGAAGGCTTCTTTGATCTGTCAGCCCAAAACTGATATTAACTGTGCTGTGGTAATGTCTAAGCCACACTTGAAGTGTCCTTTTGGGCAAGCTTTTTTACCATGTAGCCCACAAGGTCTACAATCGAGATTTTCCTTTACTTGGATAATGTGGCTTTCGTCTGATAACGGTCCGAAACCGAATTCTGGAATTGTAGAACAAAAGATGGCGCATGTTTTCGCATTGACGGCAGAAGCTAAATGCATAGGAGCACTGTCGTTCACATAGTTCATCTCGGCATCTTTCATCAATGCAGCAGATTGCAGTAGCGATAGTTTACCACATAGGTTTTGAGGCCGAGTATCTCCTGATTTTTCTTTGATTTCATTACAGAGATCAAGGTCTGATGGTGCGCCAAGTAGAAAAATGTTACCCTCAAAAGGAATAGCCTTAATCAGTTCAATCCACTTTTCTTTTGGAAACTGCTTAGTAAACCAAACAGAAGCGGGAGCCAAACAGATATAGGGTTTGGCTTGCCACTCTTCAATGGCTTTGAAGTCTTTTTCAGATGGATAGAGTTTCGGGTTGCAATGATCGTCACCTGTTAAACTCCGGATTAAGTCATGATTTCTCACTACTTCGTGAACACCATTACCTATTTCATGAGGTACTTTCTCGTTGAAGGACCAAGAGAAAGGGTTCTTGTCAAAACCGATTTTCAAGGGAGCTTTAGATAACGCGGTGATTAAGCCTGAGTTGGCGAATCGTTGTACATTCACCACAAGGTCATAGGGAGTGGCTCGGATCTTTCCGATCAGCTTGAACAGGTTGCTGTATTTCCCGCCTTTTTTGTCCCAAACAAGAGTCTCTCTAACAAAGGGATGTCCGTTCATTAAACTCTCGTTGCCTTTGCGCACCAAGAAATCTATGTCAGCGTCTGGGAATTGATGGTGTAACTTTTCTAACAAACCAGTTGCTAGAATTACGTCCCCAATAAAGGCAGTTTGAATAATAAGAATTTGACGGAATGCCATTGATAGTGAATTCACTCAAATATAAAGGAATTGATTTTCCTAAAAGCACCTTGACCCCTTTAGATCATAACCTTGAGCGTTTGAAAGACGAAAATTGAAAGCTAAAAATTGTATTAGCACAAAGCCAGATACTATTCGGTTTAGTGCCCATTAAATAATTATCTTTGCCCACTTGAGGAGAATCGGAGATGGTTGACTATAACCTATTTACATTGCCCAATGGCATCAGAATAGTTCACAAAGAAGTACCAAGTACAAAGATTGTTCATTGTGGGTTTGTGCTAGATATTGGTAGCAGAGACGAGCGTGAAGATCAGTTGGGAATTGCCCACTTCTGGGAACATATGGCCTTTAAAGGCACTAAAAAGCGTAAAGCTTTTCATATACTGAATCGACTTGACTCCGTTGGGGGTGAGTTGAACGCCTACACGACCAAAGAGAAGATTTGTTTTTACGCTTCTACGCTTGAGAAGCACATGGAAAGTGCCTTTGAATTATTACAAGACATTACTTTCGATTCTATTTTTCCTGAAAAGCAGATAGAGAATGAGAGAGGAGTGATCCTAGAGGAAATGTCTCTTTATCGCGATAGTCCAGAAGATGCCATTCAGGATGAATTTGATGATGTGATTTTTAGAGATCATCCACTTGGGAAAAATATTCTGGGTACACCCTCTAGTGTTAAGTCCTTTCAGCGAAAAGATTTTCAAGACTTTTTGAAAACCAACATGAATACTGAAGGCATCGTGTTTTCTTGTGTTGGCAATGTATCATTGAAGAAGGTGACCAAATTAGCCGAAAAGTATTTTGGAGCTATACCACACGTAAAGGCTAAGAGAGAGCGAGTACTGTTTCAGGGGTACACGCCAAGTTCGGAAACGATAAAAAGAAATATTACTCAAGCCCACTGTGCGATTGGAACTACTGCTTATGCATTAGGTGACAAAAGTAGGCTCCCTTTCTTCATGCTAATAAATATTTTGGGTGGGCCAGGGATGAATTCAAGACTGAACCTTGCACTTAGAGAGAAGTATGGTTTTGTCTATAATATCGAAGCCTCATATAATCCATACTCTGACACAGGGTTGTTCGCTATTTTTTATGGAACAGAGTTAAGCCAAGTGAATCGAAGTAAGAAGTTGATTGCAAAGGAGCTTAAGCTATTGCGAGAAAAGCCACTCGGAACTCTTCAACTACATAAAGCCAAAGAGCAGTTGGTTGGTCAATTGGCCATGGCGGAAGAAAACAATGCTAGTTTAATGCTCATGATGGGTAAAAGTATTCTCGATATAAACAAAGTGCATAGCCTTGAAGGTATTATCAAGAATATCAGATCGATTAGCAGTGAACAACTAATAGACATTGCCAACGAGGCTTTAGTCGAAGATCAATTGAGTTATCTAACATTCTTACCCAAGAGCTGATGGAATTTATATCTGCGGATCTACAAGCCTATGTCGAAGCTCACTCGGACGAAGAATCAGCGCTTTTAGCTAATTTGAATAGAGACACCTATACCAAGGTGATGCTACCGAGAATGCTTTCGGGTCAGCTACAAGGGCGAATGCTTTCAATGCTGAGTCAGATGATTCAGCCGAAACGTATCCTTGAAATCGGAACATATACCGGTTATTCTGCGATCTGTATGGCGGAGGGCATGCAGGAAGATGGAAAGCTGATTACGTTAGACATCAATGAAGAATTAGAAGTAATGGTCAGAGGTTATTTTGAAAAAGCTGGCTTGACCCAAAAGATTGATTACCGCATTGGTAATGCTATGGAATTGATTCCAGAAATTGATGAGACTTTCGATCTTGTCTTTATCGATGCAGATAAGAAAAACTATACGAATTACTTTAACTTAGTATTTGAAAAAGTCAGACCAGGTGGATTCATAATAGGCGATAATGTACTCTGGAGTGGCAAAGTAGTTCAGACTGAAAAGAAAACTGACAAAGACACACAAGCAATCCTTGATTTCAATCGTTTCGTTCATGAAGACGATCGGGTTGAAAACGTACTGTTTCCAGTAAGAGATGGCTTGATGGTAATAAGAAAAAAATAGTGAGACATCTCCTTGTGTCAATCATCATCTTAATGATGGCTTCGTTGAGCTCTTTAGCGCAAGCCCCTATGATTGTCCCTTCCCAAATCACCGTTGCTGGGGTAAAACTCAAGATTAATAACGAGGCGAAAAAGGAAATAGAAGAGACGCTAGATTTGCTAACACGTAGCCAATATCACTTCCAGCTAAAGGCCGACCGGTCTAACCTATACATGCATTTCGTGGAGAAGGTGCTGAAAGAGGAAGGAATTCCTGAAGACTTCAAATACCTGGCAATTCAAGAAGGGGAGTTTATAGCTGACGCTGTTTCTACTTCAAATGCAGTTGGTTTTTGGCAATTTAAAAAAGCATCGGCACAGGAGTTAGGTCTAAGGATAGACAACGTGGTTGATGAACGAAAACATATCATTGCCTCTACCATTGGTGCTACCAAATACCTAAAACGGTCCAATTTCGTGTTTGACAATTGGATTTTATCCATGCAATCATACCTACAAGGCCTTACTGGAACCCAAAGAACTGTTACAGACAAACTCTATGGCGCCAAGACAATGAATATCACTGGGAAATCGCACTGGTATATCAAAAAGTTTATCGCACATAAATTGGCCTTTCAAGATTTTGTCGGTGAAGGGAGAAAACATCCAGAGGTTAGGTTGAATGAATTTGAGGGTAAGGGCAGAACTTTACGGCAAGTGAGTCAAGATGTGAAAGTAGATTATGATGAGCTCAAGCGATTCAATAAGTGGTTGAACCAGTCCAAAATACCTGAAGATAAATCATATATGGTGATTTATCCTACAAAGGGCGAGCAGAGACCGATCGCTCAAAGGCAGGTGACCAAAAAGCCAGAAACTAAGCCACAAAAGAAAACAAATACTCAAATAGACAATGTAAAGAGAGAAATACCTAAGGCCATTCAAGCTGGAAATTTATTTAGACCGCTTGAAGGTAATGTTGGACTTTATCCAAGCATTACGGGAAACTTGAAGAATGCCTATGCATCTGGGCAAATCAAAATGAATGGTATTCCTGCTATTCGCGCTAGGGCTAATGAGTCTGTTCAGACCCTTTCAAATAGAACTGGAGTTAGTGTTCAACGCTTGGTAAAATTCAATGATCTTGGAAACAATAGATTGAAGTCAGACGCCTATTACTATCTCAAAAACAAGAAGGCCAAGGGAAAAGTACACTATCATGTGGTGCAGTCCACAGAAACTTTGTGGTCGATTGCACAGGATTATGGTATTCGTTTAAAAAAGCTAAGGCAGAAAAATAGAATGGCTAAGGATGAAAACCTTAAAATTGGTCGTGTACTATGGCTTCGCTTTATCAGACCTCAAACCATTCCAATTGAATACAGCAATGTTCTAGTTGAAAGAGCCGAGGTTTCTGCTGAGGATCGACTGATTACAGAAGTGACGCTGTCTTCCACACTCGAAAATAAAATTGAAAAGCCGAAGCCAGTTGAAATGCCTTTAAAGGAAGAGATTGAGGTGTTTGTTCAACCAATAGTAACAAAGCCATTGGTGGAGACAGCGCTGGATACTATTATTGTACACTTAGTAAAGCCGAAGGAAAATTACTTTGCAATATCTCGGATTTACAACGTTGAAATTGATGATATTTTAGAGTGGAATCAGTTGAGTATTCTGGATGGCTTAGAGGTGAATCAGGAAATCAAACTGCTGGTGCCGAAGGCGCAGGCTAAACGAATTGGTTTGGAAGAAACTCTACACGAAGTACAGGTAGGGGAAACACTTTGGTCTATTTCGAAACTATATGACGTTGCCATTGAGGACATCAAAAAGTGGAATAGAAAAGAGACCAACAACCTCTCGCCAGGAGAGCAACTTATAATTTTAAAGAGGCCGTAGCGGCTATTAACGAATTTGAACAATGCCATAACGACTAAGCCGCTTCGCTTGGTTTTATTTTTTTTAATGAATGCATTGCTAGTCTCGGCATTAATTGCCCAGGAGGAGACTAGTCAAAAGGATACGACTGTCGCTATTCCAGATAGTCTTATCTATTGGAAGCAAGGAGCTAAGTTTAATCTAACGGTTCAACAAGTGGGACTAACCAACTGGGCGGCAGGTGGTGAATCATCGGTTGCTGTAGGTGGTGGAATACAGGCCTTCATGAGTTTCGAGCGGGATGAAGTCGTTTGGGAGAATAGGGCACAAATTGGTTATGGTGTTATTCGAAATGGAGGGGGAGGTAATCGTTTTGAGAAAACCGATGATGCCATTGAATTATCGTCAAAATACAGCCAAAAATTCACTGAGAAAGTATTAATGACAGGGGCTATTAATTTCAGAACCCAGATGGATCGTGGTTTTAAGATTGAAAAAATTGCTAACTCTAGTGAAACGAGAAGGATATTGATCTCAGATTTCATGGCGCCTGGTTATTTACAAACCTCTTTGGGTCTTACTTTCCGAGATGCTGAAAAAGGGCATACAGCCACACTAGCACCATTTACAGGTAGGTTTACCTTTGTGTTGAACGATTCACTTTCAACTGCAGGCGCTTTTGGTATTATTCCTGGCGATCAGATAAGGTCTGAGGCAGGGATAAGTTTACGCGGAGGTTTCCAGAGGGATATAATGCAAAATGTGAAGCTTCAAACAAACTTTAACCTCTTCTCAAATTATGAGAAGTTCCCCAATACTGTTGTCAATGTTGAAGCGATACTCAATTTGAAAGTCAATGATTTCATTCAGTCAAATATTAGTAGCCAGATCATTTACGATGACGATGTAATTGTCACTAGATCAGACGGTAGTCAGGGCCGCGATTGGCAGGTTAAGAATGTAATCAATGTTGGCTTTGTGCTGAGTTTCTGACAATCTACATTTACTTGATAATACTTTGATTGTTCGCCACCCTGAGCACAGTGAGAGATCTTGGCCGCTCAACAGACCTTTTTCTCTTTCTATCCCGAGTTTACTGAGGGATTATATTCTCGAATCCAACTTCTTCTCTTATAGAGGTGACATACAGAGGGGTAATTTTAAGCAATCTATATCGTTTCGTCATCCTGAGCGCAGCGAAGGATCTAATCTCTTGCAGCGTTTCTTCGCTGCGCTCAGAAAGGGAAGGAAGACACAGAGAGATTGCTTCGAACGATGTTCTCGCAATGACATTATGCGTTAGAACTCTGGATCAAGTCCGAGTTTATCCTGTAAATCTTTGAGGGCGGGGTATTTGTTCTTTAAAAACTCGAATTTTTCTCGATCCGTATAGAGCATTTTTTCTTGTGCTATTTCTACGACATTCGACTGAAGAGAAATGTTATCATTCTTCAGGGTATTCCGAAGGTGGTGGAGTAACTCTGCTCTGTATTTTTCAAAGCTAGAAACCAAAGCGGCATTAGGAATTGATACTGTTACTCTATTATCTTCTAAATGGAAAGGGTTCTTTAGGACTTCTTGATCAAGGCTTTGGAAATTGCCATCGGCTATGAACTTTTGCCAAGCCGCCTCCATGTCTTCTTTCGAGTAGTCATTGTTTCTTAAATCGACTTTCTCTACTTCCTCCTCATTTTCTTCTTCCTTAGGCTTGTTGATTTCCTTTTTTAAAGCATTTAGATCTGTCGGAACCAGCATCGTTTTAGATGGGGTTTTTCTAATGCTCGGTCTAGCGCTATTGGGAGGCGCCAAGGGAGCTTGCGCAATAGGTTCAACGGGTTCTGGAATTACTGGGACGGCTACTTCCGGCTCGACTTGTTCCGGTTCATCCTCGACTGTTGGTAAAGGAGGTTCTTCTTCTTTTTGAGGAGCAGGAGCAGGAGCAGGAGCAGGAGCAGGAGTGGGAGCAGCTTTTGACTTTACTTCTGTCTTGTGTTCCTCTGCAGCAGGCTCAGTTAAAGTTTTTTTTTTGATGAGTCACCATTGGTGCTCACTTGGGCTAGCGAAAGCGCTGAGTTGAGATGCGCCATCTTGACCAAGGCCAACTCGACATGTAATCGCTGATTCTTACTGGATTTGTAATTAATGTCGCATTGACTGCCAATGTTGAGGGCAGTCAGTAAGAACGAAAGCGGAATTTGATTTGCTTGTTCTAGGTACCTCGCCTTAACACTGTCTGAAACTTCAAGCAATTCAACCGTAGCATTGTCTTTGCAAACCATTAAATCTCTCAGGTGACTGCTTAGCCCGATGATGAAGTTGTGTCCATCAAAACCTTTCTTCAAAATTTCATCGAAGATTAATAAGGTATTGGCAGTATTTTCTCCAAGGAGGGCTTCGGTCATTCTGAAGTAATAATCATAATCCAGAATGTGAAGGTTGTCAATAGTGTCTTTATACGTGACCTTCTTTCCTTTCGAGAATGTAACGATCAGATCAAATAGAGACAAAGCGTCACGCATGGCACCATCTGCCTTTTGAGCAATCAGGTTAAGCGCGTCATCTTCCACCTCAATATTTTCTTTCTCAGCGATCATTTTTAATTGATCAGAGATATTACTGATTTCAATTCGGTTAAAATCGAAAATCTGACAACGAGAAAGTATCGTAGGAATTACTTTGTGCTTTTCCGTAGTGGCCAAAATAAAGATAGCATACGAAGGGGGCTCTTCCAGTGTCTTCAAAAAGGCATTGAAGGCCTGATTAGAAAGCATGTGCACCTCATCTATGATATAGACCTTGAATTTTCCTTGCTGAGGAGGGTAGCGGACTTGCTCAATCAAATTTCTGATGTCGTCAACAGAGTTGTTTGAAGCAGCATCCAGTTCATAGATGTTGAAAGTGTCATTACCCATTAAAGGGTTATCGATGGTCTGGTCGTTGATAAGTCGTGCGACAATACGTGCACAAGTAGTCTTACCTACTCCTCTCGGTCCGCAAAATAGGAGTGCTTGCGCCAATTTGTTGTTGTCGATGGCATTTTTAAGGGTAGTTGTGATGTGTTCTTGTCCCACAACTTCCTCAAAGCCAACCGGTCTGTATTTTCTAGCCGAGACAACGAAGTTTTCCATTGGCGCAAGATATAAATCTTAGGGAAGATGTTGAATGTTATTGCTTCAAAGTTTTTCAAAGTACGAATGTGAACCAAAAAGCGTTTACCTTTGTGCAAAGCACCGAAGCTTTAGCGAAGGTGTTTAATTATTGACATCTACGCCAAGGCTACGGTGTTAGCATGGGGCCGACTGGAATTGACAGTAGGTGAAATGCGAGTGTAAGCATGTCGGGAGTTGTTTGTATTTCCCGTAAATAAAACAATCACACTTTATAATAGGCGAAAGACAATACGCCCTTGCAGCTTAATTAGATTTAAGTAGCAATGTGTCTCGCTGGCCCCCTGTTCTGCCGGGTCGGCACCAGAGGCATCAACCGCAGAACTGGCTGCTACGGAGTTGTGACGTAGTTAGCGAGATTAATCGCATCTAAGGTTTGAATCAGGGTGGTTGCTGTCCTTATCAAACTCGAAAATTAATCAGCAAATAAACATGTAGAAGGCGCTTAGTGTTCCTTATCTGGACGAGGGTTCGATCCCCTCCGGCTCCACTGTTAACTCGATCCCTGAGTTAGAAAACTGCCCCTCAGCATAAAGCGCTGAGGGGCTTTTTCTTCCCACGCACCCACCCAAAAAGGCGATCAGATGCATCTCTGACAAGGTTTTATGAATTTATGTGCTAATTAGAATAGCGAAAATTTCATGGCGAAATGTGTGGATTAGTTTAATGAGTGTTAAAATGGTTTTATTAAAAAGGGGAATAAACTGGTGCGTTAATGTTTTGTCGAATCTTAAACAGAGAATAATTTTTTTTTAAGGGTAAATTATTTCAAAAGGGATATGATTTTCCGTAGAAATTCGTTTAGCTAAATAATTTGAACTTAAACCCTTAGTTGATAGGATTCATGGTTAAAAACCGGATAATAATGAAATGATGTACTTGAATAGAATCCCCAAAAATTTGATCAAAAAGACATCAAATAAAGAAGCCTACTCACCACTCTAATTTATCTTACGAAACCAGCCCACAGCAGCCTCTCGAGACTCAAAGTCGATGGCTTTCGCTCCTTTTGGAAGGGGATAGGATTGGCTTGAATCAGGGAAAGCAATCAGCTTCAATTCACTCCTTCTGTTGAGTTGGTGATCTGCTTCTGAACAAGGAACACCGTCTCCACATGGAGTGACCAACTTTTGTTCATTAAACCAGTTGGAACTGATTCGATCCAAAGCAATTCCCTTGCTTTCCAAGTATCGTATCACTGACTGTCCACGGCGCTCACTCAATTTTTCATTGTACTCCACATCGGCTCTTGAATCGGTGTGAGACTCGATTACTAGACTTAATTCTGGATGCTTGGCAAGGTACGCAGTAAGCTCATCCAGCTTCTCTTTACTCAACTCTCTAAGCTCATCTTTATCTAAATCATAGTAGATGATTGCTTCATACACCTGTAAACCATAAGGAATGGGGTACATTTTCAGGCTTAGGTCTGTGACATCAACTTTGAATGAGAAGACCAACTCCTGGCTAAAATACCCTGGACGCTCGCCCACTAGGGCGTAGGTATTCCCATTTTCTAACAAGTTTGCTACTTCTTCACTTGTCTTCCCGCTAATATCAAGGGTTTGACCCTTACTCACCAATTGAAGGGTTGTTCCTGCATTGATCTGATTGTCCACTTCATTCAAGATATTGATAGCTAGTTTCTTATTGGCTATAGTCAGCGCATAGAGATCATCCGATCCAGTTCCAGAAACTCTGTCCGAAGCCAAATAAATGTTGTTGTTGGCAGTTTTTACAAATCCAAAATCATCTGCTACCGAATTGACTGGCTCTCCTAAATTGACTGGGTTCATATAATTTTCTCCCTGCACTGTCGCCACATAGACATCTAAGCCTCCCATGCCCCCAGTTTTATCCGAAGAATAATAGAACTCATTTCCGATTCTATAGCCGTCACGCTCGTTGAACACAGTATTGATCGTGGACCCAAGATTGACCGGATCAGAAAAGTTCATTTGTTCATCCCACGTCACATAATACAAATCGTATCCTCCCAAAGTTTCTGGACGATTGGAGGAAAAGTACAAGTACTTCTGTTTTTCATTCACTCGAGGGCTAATCACCCCGAAAGCATCGGTTTGATTAAATGGAAAAGGCTTCACATCCGTCACCTGACCGGATACCGCATCGTAGTTCCCATAAAATATACCAGGATAAATCACCTTGTCTTTTTTGCTCAAGGCGTTTGCAGTACCTGTAAAAAACAGCTTCCCTGAAGCCGTGGCTTGAGGATCCGTTAAATGGTAGAGCTCAAATCCAAGAACTTGAATTCGTTTCGGCTCCTGGCCTTCCTTAACTGAATAAATACTGTAGTAATTATTTCCGTTCGAATTGTAATAGCTTTTGTTTAGCCTATTCCCTTTTGCGTCCCAACGTATCCTTGATTTTTTAAAATCTACTCCATCACCTCTATTGCTGGAAAAGAATTGAATACCGTTGGTACCAGCATCCGTAATCCCGTAATCGGATCCGGCAGAGTTTAGCTCATTCAAGGCCGTCAAACCAGAAATCTTCAAGGCTACTTGAGGTGCTACAGAAACGGAAGTAAATTCTTTAAAATCCCCTTTTTTATAGGGGGTCCCAACCAGATCGGCAATTGGATCATAACCCTTGATCGAACGATATCCTGCTCTTATCAAAGACACATAATCTTCCTTGCTGTTCTCGGAATAGATGGTCACCTCTTTCCACCAAACATAGGATTCGGCATACGCATAGATGTTGTCAAGAGCTGTAGCCGTTTTCTTTGCCAACTCGTAGCTCGTCTCGGTTTCATAAACCTTTGCATATTCATCTGCGGCAATTCGGTAATTGGCTAATTCATATTGTCTATCCGCATAATTGATACGGCTAGTCTGTGCTAAACCTGCTTGAACGAATACGCTAAGCAGTACACATGCCAGCACTATTTTTGTATATTTTTTTATCATCAAAACCATCTAGGATTTTTCATTACTATATTTTTAGGTCTTAAGTAAAGACCCAAAGAAATTTCATGTGAGTTGTTTCTGTAATTATTCAGCACATTGAGGTTGTGGTCATAGGCATACCCCACACGCAATTCTGGGGTAACAAAAATCTCCACGATTGCCGCTAGTGCGTTTCTAGTTTCGAGATCTTCCTGAATAAAATTCTCAAAAACCAGAGCGTTCGCTCTGTAAGATCCACCAAACCAAATTCGCTCATTGACCAAAAACATCGCGTTAAGATCGTAATTGGTTGGACTCCCCTTTACCTGCTTCACCAATACAGATGGCTTAAATTGAACTTGTTTGCTCAAATCAAAAAGAGCTCCAGCAGTCAAGAAATAATGGATGTCATGGTAACCGAGTGCTACATCTTGCTTAGCCGCTGCCTGCTTACCCACCAAGTTGTAGGCACTAAACCCTGCATAAAACCGATCTGTATGGAAAAACAATCCCGAATTCAAGTTGGGAATCGTCACATTTAAGTTGCCGACAGGTATCGTGGGATCGGATGAATCATTGGGGACAAACTGACTCGGATCCAAGCCATACCGTGAAAAACCACCACTAAGCCCTAGCGAAAGAAAGGAGCGGTCACCCGTTCGCAAACGGTAGGCATAAGTCAGCAAGCCACTTGAATTGACATTGGGACCAATTCGATCGTCCACAAAAGAAACACCAAAGCCCATCGTGCCCTCATTGGCACTAAAATCAGCAGTTACTGAAACTGTTTTAGGTGCGCCAGGAAAATTGGTCCATTGGCTACGGTAGGTGCTTTGGATATAGCCCACATTTTTGTAACCTGCATAGCCAGGGTTGACATGCAATCCATTAAATATGTACTGGCTGTATTGAGGGAGCTGCTGAGCCTTTACCCAACCCGGAAGGACTAGGAAAAGTAACAGAACCGGATATTTTAGTAATGTATTTTGTCTCATAGTGCTAACGTTTTCTTAGGGCAGTTGCTAGTAGAACTGTAGTTGATTAAGGTCATTTATTCGCGAATCAATTGAATCCATCCTTTGAATTTTGTAGCAGCGCCACCCGGATCAACGACCGATAAAACATAGAAATAGGTTCCTGCAACTAATCCTTGTCCAGTCCAATCGTTCTGGTATCCCTTCTTCTGGAATACATGGCTTCCCCATCTATCGAAAATGATCAATTCGTTTGAAGCAAATTTTCCAAGGCCATTGATTACAAATGCATCGTTTTTCCCATCCCCATTCGGGGTGATTACGTTGGATAAGAAGAATGGCTTGATCGCCACTGACGTAGTGGAAGAGTTGTCATTTGGACTCAACTCCCGAGCAGGTGAACTTACCTTGGCAGTATTTGCGATAAGCTTTTCTCGGCCATCGGCTAGTGGATTTGCTTTGACACGTACCGTTATCTCTGCAACTTGATTAGCGGCCAAGGTAGCAAAGGTCCATCGTACTTCTAATCCAGAAACTGAAGCGACGGCGGAAGCACCTGACACCGTAGAAGTGACATAGCTAAAGCCTGCATCCAACTTGTCAGTCACTACTACCTCGGATGCATCTACGGAGCCGTTATTTTCTACTCGAATCAAAAACTCAAGTTGGTCCCCCTCGTAGTTGCTTGGAGAAATTGCACTCTTTGTGATTTTCAAATTCACCCCATGGAAGACCTCGACAATCACCATCGCTTCGGAGCAGTTGGTTGGGAAATTCACATCGCAAATGGTGTAGGTAACCACATAGCTACCAGGAGCTGTACCTTTTGGCACAATTAAGTTGCCAATCGCATCAATTGTCAAACCTGTAATCCCTCCGTTATTCTTCACAGCCACAACTACATCTGCTGCTTTAACTGGAGCACCATTGAACAAGTCATTGGTCAATACATTGCCAACCGTACCACCAGCCAAGCCATTGATCTCATTGGCCTTGAAGTTGTCCATGACTGCAACCAAGACAGCTGGTGCAACCAATAGGTAAACAGTAGCTCTTGTAGAAATAGGAGTAGCCCCTCCAGTAGATACTTCGTAGATAAATTGAGTGGGGCCTATAAATCCTTTTGCCGGAGTAAATACAAAAGTTCCATCAGCGTTAAGTTTTGAGACCCCTACTTGACTTACTACCACTTGAGGGGTCACCTGCAAAACTTGGCCATCTAAATCATCATCATTAAAGATCACATTGCCCGAAAGAATGGATCCTGCAGATGCAGTAGTAAAGTCATCGGTTGCGGTGATGGTATTTGGTTCATCTGCTGACAAAACCGTGATTTCTTGAATCGCAGTGGAGCAAAGTGCTGAATTGCCCGTATCACACACCGTGTAGGTATATACATCCTTGCCCACAAAACCAGCATTCGGCGTGTAGGTAATTACACCGGTGACAAGATTTACAGTTACCACTCCATTTACTGGAGCTACGGTTACTTGAACAGAGGCTGGATTAAGTTTGACACCAATTCTTCCTGGAGCATCATTTCCTAAAGTTTGGATGGCTACTGGTTCACCTACTCTCACCGCCCCCAAATCTGTATTCAAAATAGGTGTATCAGGTTGTCCTAGTTCCTTCACTGTAATGGTAAGTGTGGTGGTGACACAATCACCAAAGGCATTGCATACAGGAACAGTAAAGGCGTAAACACCTGGTTTGGTCGAATTGAAAACATAGGACCCGTCTGGCTTAAGTTCAAGAGTGGCTCCCTTAGGGTTCGAAGAGGAAGGAACTGGCTGACCGTAGGTAGAGCCTGCTGGAACTTCATCGTTGGTAGCAATTGATCCAGTGATAGGTATACCCAAATACGTCGCGTTCAAATCTGGCTGAGGATATACTCTGTCATCATCCTTAGGGGCAGTTGTGTTTTCAGTACCGTCCTCATTGAAGATCGTGCCTGTACCATCGTCC
>Ga0209425_10000190_pt1 | contig 72952 bp, 118 predicted proteins | sample COG_05_FD_184749 | JGI IMG/M metagenome (GOLD analysis project Ga0209425, IMG submission 184749) | Pelagic Microbial community sample from North Sea - COGITO 998_met_05 (SPAdes) (version 2) | ecosystem: Environmental > Aquatic > Marine > Neritic zone/Coastal water | place: Helgoland, sampling...
CCTACTATCCTAGAATCCTCTATTGTTAGGGTTTTAAATTTTTCAACATTACCTAAGGTAAACGTAGTAGTTTTCTTTTGCCCTGAAAATGCTTGTATCTTCTTTTTTAACGTGTAACCTGTAGGGTTGTTGTTTTCTATATCTGTTATTGTTATCTCAGTAGGATCGTAAGAACTTGAAAACCTAAAATCAATACCTTTATTTAATAGAAATGTAGTTTTTGAACTTTCTGATGAAGTAAAAATTGTATCAGCGGATATGTTGGCTGCTGTTGCCCAGTTGGGTTGGTAGTTTGGAGATCCTAAAGTATCAATGGTTTGTGTTGCTTCTATTTCTACTTCCGATACTCCTGTTACTTTAGGTTTATACCCCATCATATAAGCTAATGAATAAAGATTCTTAGGGTCTTTAGCGTAAGTAAGATAGGTTTCCTGTAGTTGACTGTCTTGATAGAAAGATAGAATATCGCCTACATAAGCAGCCATCTCTATAAACATCATCCCGGGGGAGGTAGGAGAAAAATCATTATAGGTATCAGGGAAATAGTTTTTAGCGTATTCAACCAGTTGACTCCTAAAATCTGTAAAGTCTCTATTAACGTATTTTATATCTCTTTCTTCAGCCATTATTGTTCTACATCTACTGTTACTTGGTCTTCTATGTTACTGTCTATAATTCTATATTTCATATAAAACCTGACTGTGTGTGTATCTGGGTCGCTTTTTAATTCTATTTGAGTTGGGGATACCCGTGGAAAATAGTCTTTTACAGCATCCGTGATTACTTCTTTAACACCTTCTAAACTATCATTAGTTATATTTTCAAATAATAAAGATCTCAGGTTAGAACCAAAATCGGGGTTTAGATAACGCTCTCTTTTATTAGTTAAAAAAAAGTTAATTAGATTTGCTTTTATTGCATCTTTAGTTTTATATGTTCTGTTAAATACAGCACCGGCAGAGAATGGAATACTTACGCCCACACCTATGCTTGGAGTTAAATCTGATGGATCTATATGTTTTACGTCGTATGCCATTAAACCTTCTGTCTTGTTTTATCTTTCTCGTTAGAAGCATCAAATACTGCTTTTGCTTTTTTTACAAAATCTAATCCACTCAAATCTAAACCAGGCTCTGCTCCGGTCATTCCCATTTGAGAAGCCATGGATTGAGCTAGTGGTGGTTTTGCAACATTTGTTGAGTCCATACTAACTATTTGGTTATAGTCTTCTGGTGTCATGGATTGCTTAGTTATGTTAAGCATTTCCATTATTGGATCGTTAGTTGGTTTTTGAGCTTGCTTAGGTGCCGACCAGCTTGTTTGACCTGCTTTAGGGGCAGGTTGCATTTTAGTTGGTGCACTAGCTATCTTAATAGCTTCGGTTAGCATATCCTGTACTTCTTCTTTTACGGCTGCTCTAACTTCTTCTCTTATGACTTTTCTAAGTTCGTCTAGTTTCATATGTATATAAATAGTAGGGTTATGGAAGTTGATTATCTAATCTAAATTTTAATTCATCCAGTAATACTTGTTCAGAGCTAGCAAAAGAAAGTGGACCTTCTAAAACAACGATACCTCTGTAGTCTTTTGCTATTGCTTTCCTCTTAGGAACTATTGTTGTTACGTTTTCTTCTATTACTACACTTAACGTATATGATCGTCCGTTTGCTGCTGTATAACTTAGACCGGGTAGATTAGGGTCTTGTGTGTTGCCTTGTGTGTTACCTTGCGTGTTACTTTGTGCTCCTTTTAAAATAGCATCTCTTTCGGCTTGGGTTAGATTAGGGTTTGAAGCACATTCGGTTAATAGAGATTCTATTAAACCTAACTTAGTCTTAACAGGTTCAAATATGCCTGAGGCTGAGCTAACAACTGTTAGTATTGCTTTTTGATCGTTTTCAATATTTTCAACCATCTTACGAGTGAAGACTAAGAAGTTTGCTTGAGCTTGAATTAGACCAATAGGTATACCCACGCCGGGTGGTACTGCAGCAGGTATGGGAAGATGGGAAAGTAGCTCTACAATCACCTTACCTACGGTAATAGCTTTATCGAGTTTTTTAGGTAACTTAGTCATAACCTGTACTTGCTTATCAGTCTTATTCATTAAGCTTTTTAGGTTGTCTAAGGTTTTAGTTACTTCTATAAAGACCTCCGGGGGCGGGCACTCTTTTCTGAGTTCAGCTATAATTTCGTTTGCTTTTACATTAGCATAGGTTACCGCCATTGCTTTTAGCTGACCTAAGTTCGATGCTGCTAGAGTGGATAGTTGACTTTTATAATCTTTTAATAGAGCGTGTGGCATTATTCAGTAAATACTTTTTTAGATTTGATTGATGATGGTCCACCTGGGTTGATTAGTGTTAGAAGTCTCTGTGCTTCTTTGATGATTGTTGGACCTTCGGTGTTTAAATTTACTACCGGGCCCCCTGTTAAAGAGGTAGCAACTTGTAACTGCACTCCTAGGTTTCTAATCAAAACCAATAAGTCTTTTAATAATCCTTCAAGAGCATCTCCTTTTATTATAGGTTCTCTTTCATTTTTTAATGCTTGTTTACCTAGGTATATTTTTGTAGCATCTAATCCTATACTATTAATACCGTCGATACTCGTATTTTCTGAAGTAAAAGCAATTGTCTTTTTTGCTGAAAGTATTATACTCTCTTCTCTTGCATTAAAGAATAAGCGATTGCTGTTCATAAGTATCTGAGAACCTTTATATACGTCTGCTTGTACTAGGGTATCTCCTTTATTAGCATCCGCTTTATTATTAGAAGGGGTTAGAGGTATAGTGTGGTTAGAGGTTAGAAAGATTGAAGAAGCGTCTTTGTTAACATCCTCTACTATATGGTCATCTTCATTACCGTTTTGACCATTACTTATAACAGTAAACGGGTCACCGTTATTAGAATTATCTGAGAATATATTTCCGTATCCACTAGTACCTGATAGTCTTATGGATTGTCCTAACCTACCTTCTATTAAGGTATCACCGGGGAAAGGCTGTAAAGGTTTAATTTCCGTATTTTCTTCAAAATCAGAACCAAAGTCTACTTTAGCACTGCTTCCTGCGTCTATTGATGCATTATGATTAGGGTGATTCCATACAGAAACTACTGTGGTGTAGTATTTATGTGAATCCGTACTAAGGTTATTAGATGCCTCTACTGTTGGTCCATCTGTCAATAGAACTATTTCATTTTTTAGAGGAAGAAATCTTATATTAGAGCTAATAGGAAAAGCTACCGGTAGGGTTGATGGATCACTTACATCAATAGCTCTATCAGCAATAGAATACTTAATTGCCCCAATAGCATTAGATCTGCCGTATTTTTCATACTCAGGATGAGTGGCGTCTAATATTACATCAACAACCCGGACAGGTACTGTCTTACGTTTAAATGTCGGACGTGTATCTTGACTAGAAGTAATATTAAAAGATTTATTCCTTATCGGCATTATCTTGTTTCTGTTCTAATTGCTGATCTGTATTTTCTTGCTCTAATAACAAATCCTGAATATCTGAAAAGTCGAAATCACCGCTATCTCCTTTTGTTATAGCACTTTCAATTCTCTGTATGATTGTCGCTAACTTAATCAAGGCATCGTCGTTCTTTACTCCTATCTCCATGTATTCTTTTATCATAGGAACAATCAGAGTTGCATCGCCAATGTTCTCTATAAGAGGTTTAAGCTCAGAGATGAGAGATTTTACTTGTACTTTAGTCTCTTTAGAATTATCGTAAATTTCTCCAAAAAGATCAGATAGAGTCTTACCTTTAAATATTTCTTTATCTAAGCTCATATTAATACTTTAGTATAAATAGACTAGATATAATTACTTGAAAGAAGACCTCTGTCGTAATATGTCTGGTATTTTTTATAAAACTCCTCTTTAAGTCTGGCTATAACTCTAGTCAATGGAGGTGTTTCACAATCTGTCATCTCTCTAATGTATATGTAAAGAGCTTTTTTCTTAAAAATATCTAAATCATTTCTGGTTTTAAAGATAGTCAAAACTGCATCCGCTATTTGTGTTTCGGATTCTTTAGGAAATAAAGTATCTAACTCTCCATACATTTGAATTACCCATTCATCTATAAAGGAACTTAATGTGATACCGGATGGCTCATCTAGGTTTAGATTTTGATCAAATGATTCATCCATGTCGCTGAATGATCCTATCTGTTTTAATTTCTTATAGTTCTTGTTGTTGTAGTTAATCAACCAACGCTTAACAATTGTACCGTAATAGGAATATGCCTTAGCTCCATTACTAGGGTCAAATTTATCAATCTTTTCTTCTAGCAAAACAGATACAATCTCATGCTTTAAAGATTCTATATCATCTGTATCGGTGTAGTAGAACTTAAAGGTATGAATTATATTTTCTGCGAGCTTATAAAAGGGTAAATAGATATGATCCGTGAATATCTTTGCTCGATAAACCGGATCCTTAGAGTTATTATAAAGTACTATATAATTTTCTGTATCTTTTGTAAAATAGTTACTGTTAGCTTTCTTTCTTGCCATAATTTTTTGGTAGCATATACTTATTTAATTCCTCTTGTATTGTTTTCATATGATTGAAGAATTGTCCAACTTCATCATCTGATTGAAATACTCCTTTTTCATCAAGGGCATGTAATTGTTTACCTGAATCTAGTATAATATCGGAAATATTTTGCATATAACCTACTTGATCTTGAACTATATCTTCATATTTTTCAACTTTTTTTATTGAGTTAAAAACTCCATACATTAGTAGTAGGTTTATAACTGAGGAAATTACTATTAAGGTTATCATATTACAGTCCTTTTAAAATGTTACTTAGTCCTTCTGAGGATTTAATTGCCTTTCCGGTGGTAGAAACTCTTTTTTGTACTTTAGGGGTACTGCTTCCACCCTCCCTCTTCCAAATATCATACTCAACCTTAGAAGCTAGAAAGTCTGCTGAGTGAAGTATAGATATAATACTTGTTTTCTGTCTTGATGATTCCATATGGCTAAAAAAGTATGCTTCGTTAGCTTTATCAAACACACCATCATGTAATCTAATGGCTAAAAACTCCTTTTGGTTAACTTTGATACCAAATTTCTGTAAAATAAATAAAGATCTATCTGGTATGAGCATAAAATCAAGGTCTGAATTGAAAGTATACATTTCCGATAGCTTATCTTGTCGCCATTTATCGGTTTGAGGTATGTAATTAGGCTTCTCACCGTCTCCTATCTTACCTAAATCATGAAATAGGGCAGAAAAAACCAATTCTTCCTCGGTAAAGTCAACAGTTCCGCCCATCTCTGCGTAAAGTCTTGCCTGTTTTACTGCATATTGTACGACTCTATTAACGTGATCGACATAACCTCCGGGGAAAGCACTATGATACCATGTCTTTCCACTAGCAGGTGCCATAATATACACCTCGGACAAAGAATCTAACATGGTTTTTACTTGATCCTTCCGGGTAGTAAGGTAGGTATCAACAATTTTTAAATGTTTTTCCCAATTTAATTGGATTTTATCGGCAGATATGGACATAGATAACCTTTTTTTAGTTTAATTATATATTTTATTACTTTGTTATTAAAATTATATTTACTATATTGTTAAAAATATTATTAATTATTACTATTATTATTATTTTATAATTAATTATTTATATATTCTTTAATATCTTATTATATACTTCTAAGTTATACTAAAAAACGCATAATGGCAACTATTCCACAATAAATTTTTCATATATATTTTTTTTAAGTACGGATTGAGAGCTTGCATCCCAAAACACTTTCATTTTTAGTGTTACTGTATCCCCAATAAAGGTAGGAGGGATTGGTCCAACGGTTCTTCTACTGTAAACTTTAGAGTTTTTATTATTAGAAAAGTAAATAGACGTATTTTGTACCAAATTCATAACTGTACCTTCAAACTGATTTAATACAACTGTTGTTGTTCCTACCGAGAGAAGATTTCCTGAAACAGAGTAGTTACTTTCTAAAAAGTTATATAGAGGCAATGTATAGGTAACACTCGAACCTAACTCCCAATATTTATCTGTATCAAATTCTGCTGATACTACTGAGATTTCATTATATCGGTACAGGGGGTTTACATCGGAGGCCTCTACATCTACAAGAAAGTAGGGCAAATAATCTCTATTCCAATTAAGCTTAACATGGTAATACCCATTTTCATCAGCCGGAGTACTAAATAACATCCTAGCTTCACATTCACCTCCAAGACAGGCAGGAGGGTAATCAAATTGCTCTTCACAGGAAAAGAGTGTGGGGATTAATAAAAAGACAACCGCCGCGCGAAACGCGCGAAGTTGCCACGAAAAATTATCTTCCATAATCAGTCATTTTATAAGATTCTCCCAAACGTTCGACCACCGAACGGCCTTGATCAACGGTGATATTAAAAAACTCTTTCTTTTTATTAACCCTAAAGCCTTCGACCTCAAGATAGGCATGTATCTCTCTCTCCAATGCATGCGCATTAAAGCAAGGGAATGCCCATTCAACCTTAAAATCTAAGGCAACTCCAGTTGCAGCATTAATCTGTTTGGCTCTCTCCCCGGGTCGGTTCTTTGTAAAGCCGATCTTCACCAGTCCGGGCATTGTGATATTAGACAGTATATAGATCCATTGGCAATTGACCTGACCTTTTGGCATCTGTGTATGTCTGGGTCGATTGGTATAGTATCTAACGTCCTCCCAGCCCTCTGATATCGGGTAGTCTGAGTTACTAGATGGAGTTAATGTGAAATATTCGGCAGGTGTGGATAATTGATCATCGGCACATGCAATGAATTTAGATGCTTTTTTGGGTGTGATCCTTGTGATTTTGAATCCTTCTTGTTTTCTCATACGATATAACCTTTATTTTTATATCTAAAGATAAGAACTTTTACTCAATTAAACAACTTATTTACACTAAAAGTTAAATTAAAGTTCGGTGAGTAGCTTTATATATTTCTTTATTACATTGCATTTTTCATACTCCTCCACACTTTCAAAGTAGATTCTCATCTCATCTAAACCATCATACACATCATCTTTTTCATAAGAGGTACCTATAGTGTAGATTGTCTCAAACCTGTCGCTATTGATGCGAGTTAGGTAGCTATATATTCGGCTATAGTATTTGTATTTGATACTGGTAGACACCTTCTCATACTCTTGGGGATAGTTTCTCTTATACATTACATCCATTAGAATATAGCTTTGAAGGCCATTCAACACCATCCCCATTAGTACATAAGGATTTTTAAGAGCATCCGAGGCTTCCTTATAAATCTCCTCATCACCGGATTCAAAGATAGAGAATAAAGTATTTTTATTTAACGGTTGCATCATTCATAAATAGTTCTTATATTATGTAATATACAATACCCCTATATGGTAAAAATTTTGCCAAAAAATTTCTTTAAGTATTTTGTATAAACAGTTGGAAAGTAGAGAAATATTTCGTATATTATAGTATAGAGAAAAGGTAAGATCTTAATGCCGATAGAATTATTCGGGGGAATGTCCGGAGGCAGCCCATATTAAGATCGCACCATAGAACTATAACACCCAGCATCCTCTGTATAGGACATAAGAGTATACAGATATAGAGATAATATAAGATGTGAGTGAGAACGAATGGGCAAGTAAATGATTGATGTATAAGATGAATGATGATTGATGAATGGAGTATGAATGGAAAGGTTTGTATCTAATATATACATATATAAATATATATTACCTATATACCTAAATTTCATCAGAAATATACTCCCACGTATGGCGCAGCCTTGACAGAGCCGTACCTCTTAGGGAACTATACCGGCAGTGTTATATCACCGTTAGCTCACCTTGATCAAAGCCTGCCCGTGTATGGCCGTACTAAGTTTTGTAGTCACCTAATACCATCTCTGTTATGTCTATATCAGCCATGTCCATCTTGTATGTAGTCCTTGTAGACATCATATCATAAGTATAAAGATGTATGGTCGTATTGGTGATCTTATGTACGTTCATTGAAGAGGGTACACTAAGGCATGTTACTGAGTAGTCTTTATCTAGACCATCCCATGAGTTATATACCTCTAGTCTGTACTCCTTGTCTCCTTTGTAGGTAAAGCGTAAGCTGCCTCCTTTGGTAAGGTTCTTGATTAAAGCTATCTTAGACACAGCCGCCTTAACTCTTTGATTGTATGTGGTAAATAATGTATTAGTATCCATAACCTTTATTTTTATCTATTTGACTTATACCTAAATATACGAACTTTAATTCAGAAAGGCAACTTATGCCGAACAACGATCATCACCTAAATCTACCTCTCTACGGTACACCGCACCCTTTACAGAGTCTTCCCAGTACCCTTTAACAATAGCCTGCTTACATTCACCAAGAGTATCGCAATGTAGATGGTCACCGAGTTTGTTATTAACCGGCTTAATAATCCAATCATTGTATATGGCTCGGTAGGAAGCTATGAAAGATAAACTAGCCGTAACTATGTTATAACTGCCTGCTTTAATTTTAGTAACCTTCATAACCTTTATTGTTTAATGTCCTGTATAAATGTCTTGCCCTGATATCGTAGTAACCTCACCCGTAATAAGATCTGTCATCTCTATCAGCTCATCATCCGTTATATAACCTGAACCCCATGCCTTAATAAGATCGTTGATTGCCTGCTGTGTTGATTGTCTGTCCATAACCTCTTTCTTTATATACCTAAAGATACGAACTATAAGTTTAAAAGGCAACTATTATAGGAGATTTACATTCCGTCTAAGGTTCTCTTTATTCCTTTACCCTTCTCCTACCCTACCACATAGGCAACGTTATGAATATGCTAAAGGAATTAGGTTTTAGGGGTATACACGTCTAAATATATTTTGTATGGCCGGAAAAGTTGTAAGGGAGACACATGCAGCCCAATACTTCACTTTCTAACCCCACAACAAACTACTTCATTTTTCTACACATCATACATCTATTCATAGTACAATACAATCAATTCAATATATACATATATACTTACAATATAGTTCATACACTTCACCGTAAACAATCACCTTAACCTTCTTTCTCCCTTGATCTCTCTATGTCTGTCCATATATCGTATGTACCGGTGTACCTATGTTTGGTCAAAGTCTATAATAACTCAGAGACGGGGTACGCCAGTACCTCCTCACCCTTTATCATCAGGTTTGGGAAGGCACGCCATTGTTGTTTGGTTGGTTGATAGGTTGGCTTCATTTGAGACTTTAGTTGAAAATGCGCGTGGCACCTTCGGTGGAGAGATGAAAACCCCCTCCCCCTCATCATTCCTATCCTCCATCCAATCCCATTCCCTACCGGCATTGATCATAATACTGCATTACTATTAATCTGTCTATCAAAGCAAAATGTCTCATAATCTTTCTCATTAACCTTATACCCCCAATGCAATAAAGATTGCTGTATCCTTGGAGATATATTCCAATTGCCTTCATTATGTATCTTTGTATATATTCCTGTTCTCCATCTACCGTTGCTACCGCAGAACTCCTGCCATCTCTGTATCTGTCTATTATCGTCTGAGTGCCTTCTTCCGTTATGGTACTTTGTATACCACTCAAACCAACCATATGGATCATCCTTATGCATCCATTTCATATCCCTCCAATAAGCATAGTTCATTCCACTTCTTATCTTGAACTTATTCATCTTAGGTTTGTATGTTTCTCCTAAGTATAAGCTTGTGTCTACGTTATCGTACGTTTCAAATAGAGTACTATACTCACAATCACCTTCTAGTTTTTCTATACCAAAATACGATCCTCCGAATATTCCTTCTCTAAGCATCTCACTTGGTGTCAATAAAGGGTTGAATTGTAATGTACTCATATGTAGTTTATGTTAATTTCGCGCGTGTCAACTTCGTTGACGGGAGAACAAACGCCCCCGCCCCCTCATCCTTATCCTTCTACTTAAAAATTAGCGCTGTACGTTGCTAAAATAAGTCTTCAATGTATCCAATCTATCATCTGCATCTGTTAGCATCATTAATGCATCTTCGGCATTTTTATAGAAATCATCTGTTGAATGATCTCCTATGCCGGCCGGATGATTAGATAAAAGATTTAATGTTAGTAGGGCCTTTGCTTTATCTGCCTTTGCAGATGATTTTAACATAATGTATAGTTCTTCTTTCATAGTTCTGAGGTTTAGCTTTTAGAAATATATTTGTAGTATCTGTATATCTCATCTTTGGTACCCATAATTTCAATCACCTCTGGAATTCCTTTCTCCTCTAATTCTCTGAGTAGATCTTTATCCGTAGCGTTCATAAAGTCAACTGTTACCTGCATGAATATTTGTTTCATTTTATCTTATATTTCTTCTTATATATATCAATGAATGCTTTTCCTACACCTACATCCAATATCTCCATTCCGGCTGGTATCTTCTTTGATCTCTCTGCAAGTATAGGATCTACATATCTTAGGTCCGTAAATACTTTAAGCCAAACTTTTCTACCGTTTGGTTTCTTGTATGTTACTGCTATCGGGATCTGTTCTTTTGGTATATATGTCATAATTCGCGCGTGACTCCTTCGGAGGAGAGAGGTTAAACGCACCCTCACCCCCTTAGTTTAATTATTCAAATAAACTTAACTGTACTGTACGTATTTCAGGAACTATCTTATAAGCACTCAAAACCTTTCTAGTTGGTCTGAATGCTTCAATGCCCCAGTCAGCTAATTCTCCATCTATTACTGCTACTGCATGCTTTGCAACCGTCACTATATAGTTACCTTTAGGATGAGATTGAACAAAGCTTTTTAAAGTCTTCTTTCTCCATACAAAATCACCGTTGAATTTATACCTATTCTTAGTCGACTTAGATCCTAATACCTCAACTTTAGCTTTCTTATCACCAAGCAGTATTCCTTTTGATTCAGCTTCTTCGAATTTACTATTAATAACTTTTTCTAAAGTTCCTTTTTTATCCTTCCTAGCGAAGGTCTCTTTTGCAACTTTATGTGCTATTGTATAATCTACTTCTCCTGCTATCGCTAATGCTCTCACAAAGCAATCATTTTTCTCTTTTGCAGCAAGAGGTGAACTAAATTCCGAGTAATTTTTTTGAATGTCTAAATACATAACCTTTTTTTTTATTTTAACTTATACCTAAATATACGAACTTTAATTGTAAAAAGCAACCTTTTAGGCTACTTTATTTTCTACAAAAACTTTGTCTGCCCAAGTCTTAGCATTCACAGCTGAGTATTGGTGCTGATCATATAGGTTCGTGTTAAAGAATAGTTGATTGACTTCTCCTACAGTCACCTGAGCCATGAGCTCTTTATCCATAAAAACTATGGTTTTTCCTTTACGAGCAAATACTGTTAACCAGAACTCTGAACCTTCGGCTCTGAATTGAATAGTTTGCAAAGCTCCTTTCTTCCAATTACTTAACTTTGGCATGATAGTACCAACTTCGTAAGCTTTCATAAATCCAGCTTTTACTTTAACGATTGCTTGGTAAGTTCCTTTTTGACCTTTGATGTAGTCTACTATGTTGATCGATGTTGTATTTCTAATTTCCATAACCTTTATTTTTATCTTTTTAACTTATACCTAAATATACGAACTTTAAGCCGGAAAGGCAACTTTTAACCAAAAAAAAACGGAAAGAATTCCGTTTAATTTTAAAAACAAGGGGCTATGAAATCCTAGTATTTATTTGTTCTTTCTTAATTTCCAATTGTATTACCAAGTCTTCATAAAAAAGACTAACAAGTTCATTTGTAAAAAAAGTATTACCTTTGGCAGTCAGCCAGGGAGGTGATAAATACATTCTTATAAAATTATTGGCAAGCTTCTGAGAGGTTCCAATTTGCTCTAAAGTTAAACAGGAGTTTATTGCTCTCACTGTAAATTTGTAATTCTTAAGAATTTGTCTCTTTAGTTTCATAAGCTTATTTGATGATTAGGTCTTTAAAGTCATTAACGAATACCTCTACATTACTAACTCTTACTCCTTTTACTTTATGAATATGTTTAATATTATCATACGTGGAATGAGTAGTTACTAATAGATCAGCTGATTTGCCGGACGCAGTTACCTTACTAGCAGCAATTCTAACTATATTGGATAGAGTATGATCAAATTTAACTCTAAGTTTAGTTCTATCACTTCTATTAAAATTAATACCTTTAGTTAGAAGGTTATCTAATAAGTTAACTTTATCTAAAGAGTCTACTACAGTTCTTTGAGCCTCAATTAACTTAAATAGTTCCGTACGCTTAGTCTTAAACGTTTCAATAAACTTATTGTATTTAGTAGTACAATTATTTAAGTCTGTAAGGATATCCTCTTTGTATTCAACAGCAATATTGATATAATGATCAATCACATTTCGTTTTTCTCTAAGAATTATGTCATTACTGATTTCATATCTTTGAGAACTCATTGATAACTCAATTGAATTATGTAATCGAAAATTATCATCATTCCATGAGGTATAGGTATATAGCGACAGTATAGTTGAATTGTTTTTAAAATCATTTATTTCAACATATTCATTACCTATTCTAACTTTGAAGTTTTCAGAAAAGTCATCTTGAAAATAACGAGCTAGTATTTCTCTCTTTTCATTATCAGCTCTTTGAGTTAAAGAACTAATTCTGATATCCAATTCTGCTTTTTCTGTAGTTAGCTTATCTAACTGATCTCTATGTAAATTTTTCATAACCTTTATTTTTATCTTTTTAACTTATACCTAAAGATACGAACTTTAAGCCGGAAAGGCAACTATTATCTTAATATTATTTAGTTAAAGGCTATTTAATAGCCCTAATGATCCAGAGAAGTCTACTCCAGCTATTACAGATTCCGGAGAGTCAACTACCTTAGTAACCATTTCTTTTAACTGTGTATGTATTTCTTCCTCCAGTTTTACTGCAGATCTCTGTTTACTTCTCTCCTGTTCAGTCCAGCCTTCACCACCTAGTCTGATAGAATCATGACTTGCAAAATCACATTCTCTGGTAAGTTCACCGCTCAGGGTATGACCTTCATAGTCAATTAGCATACTAAAAAAGTATCCTTCATTATGTACACTGTAGGCTTTGTACTCGTCTATGAGTAGATTCTTGGCTTTACTAAAATTCTTTTTTCTTAATGCTGTTTTTGTCATAACCTTTATTTATATCTTTTTAACTTATACCTAAATATACGAACTTTAAACCAGAAAAGCAACTGCTTTTGTGACGTATTTTACCTACTATTAAACCACCAAATGAGTGTATGTACGATTATTGCCACTAGTAACCACCATTGTATTCTTCTTGATTCACGTTTCTGAGAGTTCATTTTTTGTATTTATCTTTAAGGAAGCTAATCATAGACATACAGTATAATACGAATATTAATGTTGCAATATCTATTATTAATCTAAATTCATCCATATTGATTATACGTTTTCTTTTCTTTTATTATCCTGAACAACAAAGTAGTAAGAGAACCCTATAAGGGCTATTGATAGAATTAAAAGTGTAGTAATTGGATTCATCATCATTACATATAAGACTAAGAAAAAAGCCTTGATTGACTGTATCAACAAAAATACTGCGCATATTGTAGCCCCTATGGCTGCAAGTATGGTGAGGAATCTAAATATTAAATCTTCTATTTTCATAACCTTTATTTATATCTTTTTAACTTATACCTAAAGATACGAACTTTATCTTAAAAAGGCAACTTTCTTACGTTTTATTTTTAATGCCCTAAATGCATTTCTATCTCCCACATCTCCATTTCTTCAATTTCTTTTGAGGTGAAGTTTGTATTAGCTAGCATTAATTCTTTTAGGTATTCCATAACTATTATTTTATTTTTTTATAGGTTGATGACCCTCAAGCATTAGATTCCAATACTTCCTTAATTTAGAGGGCAGTGACGAATTGGGAGGAGATTTTAGTTTTGCTAATTCACTACATAACCATCCGTAGTCTGGATGTTTGTTCGTAGCTAATAACGTAAATGAGATTGCATCGGCCAATTTTCTTGTTTCTTTATCAATTCTTTTCATTATGTATTTTTTTATTAATACCACTTGATATTACAGTTCCAACGGAATTTGCATGAACACTCAGTAAGTACATAGCTTTTTCTAATTCACTCATCTTTTTCATAACCTTTATTTTTATCTTTTTAACTTATACCTAAATATACGAACTTAAAATCAGAAAGGCAACTGTTTTTCAATGTTTTTTTTGGGGATCTATGGGTTAACTCCGCTATAATGATCTTACTATCTTCTTGTTTCTCTCCATTTTTCCAATATGTTGGCAATTACTGCAAAAAAGATAGGTACAGGAAGTACTGCGCATATTCCTAAAAATGTAATGATAACTATTTCTATTACAGTTGGACCCATGGCGGTTACTAGTTTATATTATGTTACTGTAACCGGCTATACTCAAATAAGTATGTTTATATTGAGTTTTTTATACTAAGACTATACTTCTATGAACTTTTATATTAATGATAAATATTACTAGTTAACCATTATCTTGATTGTATTTGTAGATAAATTCATTAAAGTAGAGATTTAACTATTGTAATAAAGTTTCTATTTATTATCGGTAGAGAAGGTTATGGCAGAATGGTTTTTATTCACCTGTAACTATTTACCTGCATGCCAAAAGTAGAATTATCAGCTTTTTATATAGAATTTATTGGATTTATACTTACCTTGATTGTAGGCTTAGCTATTAGAGATATGGCTATGTCTTTCGTACAAGGTATGAAATTTAAAATGCATAAAGCTTTCAAGGAAGGAGATAGGGTCCTACTAGATGATGATCATGCATTAATTGTAAAAATAGGATTTACCGAAACAGTTTTTGGTATTTACGGAGAACAAGGATATACATGGAGATATATTCCAAATTCCAGAATAGCAGGATTGAAGTTAGAAAAAATTGTTGATCCGGACTTGCATCCTGATACGAGAGAAGAGCGTGCTCAAAAACTTCTAGATACTATTAACGTTGCTAAGAAAATAAGAACAAAATCTTAGCCCTCTTAATTTTTAAACATTTCTAAATACTGTGGATTTTTAGCTAAAATAGAAAAACTATTGGTTTTAGATAATCTTTTAAATTTTTGATTATTTAACAAACCTTTAAATTCTCCAAGGTTAGTAGTATCTAAGTTAGTATTTTCTATGAACTCAGTAAAATTTGCAGAGTGTATAAACTTATTAAAGTTCTCATCTTTTAGTAATTCCTGAAATTCATCATTTTGTAGAAGTATCTGTAGATCTTCACCTTCAAGCTCTACTTCGGTATCATCTTCAATTTTATATTTATTTGCTTTTTGAACTCCTTTTATTGCAGAACCCGTCATAGTATCTATTGGGAACCCTGTTGTGAGTTGTATAATGTATATAGCAACTGATATTGCTACTAAAGTAAGTGCTATTTTTATACTTGATTTTTTCATAATCTTATTGGTTTTGTTTTTTTAAGTTATTATATTAAATTAGGTTTCTGTATGGTAAGAAGTTTATTAAAAGTTTTTTCATCATACCCATAAAAAGGAAGTGGCGTAATATCAGAATCTACTCCAGGATATTGTTTAAAGTATCTACTATTCAATTGGTCCTCTTTTAATATTCCTTTATTTTTAATACCACCGTACATTAAATCTAATCCCTCTGGTAATCTATTTTCTTCAATGAAGTTCAATAGCTTTTTAGCTCCTTCGGGCCAAATTATATAAGCTAAAATAGAAAAAGTATCTGGTACTAACCAAAATGTATCTAAATCTGTTCTATCTAATATTTCTTCAAATGAAAAATCAATAGGCTTCATTAATTCGGCATCATCTTCTATAATAACATAAGGAGCATTACTTGCAATACATTCTTCATAAAGTCTCATATGCATTCTATTTGCACATACAAGAGATGGTATATGAATCTGCAATGAATCATATTTATTTCCTTCAATCATTCTCGTATCTTCTTTGGTTAATTTATACTCTAACCCATCAACCGCATCTACAAATTCAAAATCGAAATAAGGACTAAATGTATTAGTAAATTTAGTTCTACGGTCTTGTCTTCTTTTTAACGAAATAACTTTGATGTTCATATAATATAATTTAAAGCATGTATCTATCTGATTCTCTGTTTAGGCTTTCAAAAATATATTTATCGAATTTTGAAAAACCAAAGTAATGTTTGTACTTATTAGATTTATAATCTTTTGTAAAATTATACTTAGTGTTATTTTTTTCACAGATATTTGTAAAATAGTACTGACAAATTATAGTTGATACAATTATTCCTTGTGTTATTAGTTTCTCTGTCGGTTCTATGTTTGTTAAGTAATATTTTCTAACTTTATAATATGAATCAATAAAAAGATTCTTTATATCTTCTGTTTTAAACCTCAGTATGCCGACATTGAATACAAGTTTTGGATCAAATGAAAAGTCTGAAAACACCTCATCCATTTTATATTTTTTTAAAATATTCAATATATCTCTGTGGCATTGTTGTAGTCTTTCTTTTTGTTCAAATACAATATCAGATGTTTCATCAACTGAAAGTTTAGTGTGTAAAATTATATCCCCATCAAATGTAATACTTCCTGCTGGTTCCTGAGTATGTACGTAAATCTTTAGGTCATCTGTAATCTCAAATTCAACATTTTCTACATTAACAAAGACATCGTAATAACCTTTTAAATAATTTAAAGAGTAATCACAACCATAGAATTTTATTTTATGGCCAAGTGATTTTGCTCGTTCCATTGATATTTTATATAACTTTAGAACATGGTCTGTTTCATTATCTTTGGTATATCTACCACCTTTATAATCTCCAATATGTGTTGAAAAACTAAAAATTAATGTCATATTAAACTATAGTTTTTATTTTCAATAAGATCGGTTACCCATTTAGAAACTTTTTGATGTCCCTCGAAACTCCAATGACCTCCATCTTCTTCTTCCTGCATATCTATTTTGTTAAGAGCCCACCAATTATTATCAGATGGAAAGTAATAAGAATCTATTTCATTAGAGTTAAGATACTTTACTAAACAATTAAAAGTGGTTTGGTAATATCTCTTGAGAGGTTCTTCATATTCTGCTCTCATTGCATAATAATTATCACTATATCTTTCACGAATTTTAATATATGAAGATTTCGGCCAATTAGAATAGAAATCTGATTCTTCCCTAACAAATGATGACCTTGCTGAATGTGTATCAAATATAAAAAGATAATCTCCTTTTTTGACTTTATTTATATTTGTTAGTATACTAAATAATATATTTTCATTTGAGTAACCATATTGAGCCAAATTCTTTTCCTTACAATTTAAATGTTCGGTTACAATTTGTGACATTATTTTATCTTTATCATTGGTTCTATCTCTACAGCCCCAACCGTAGACAAAAGAATCTCCAAAAAACCAAGCAGTTTTCATATTAAATTAAATTTATTTTTTCTAGTTTTTTTTTAATCCAAGAGGAATCATCAAATGTTTTATCAGGATATCCAATTACCTCCTGTATCGCAGTAACTACACTAGGCCACTTTTTTTGATAATCGTGTCCGCCAATAGATCCACCTGGTTTTACTTTAGGGTAATACAATGTTAAATCTTGCTTTACTGATTCATATAAGTGATTGGCATCTATGTAAATAAAATCTATACTATTATCTTCAAACGTATCAACAACATTATAACTATAATCTGATATTAAGGATATGTTATCGAAGTATCGTGTATTTATTTCGAATTGTTGTTTAACAAGTTCCCAAGAATAATCATGGTTCTCGTTAAATATCTCGTGCCCCTCATGTGGCTCTACTGTATAAATCTTATCAAATATTTGAGATGATGCAAATAACATCGTGGATTCTCCCATATAGGAACCTATCTCAATCATAGTAGTGTTCTTGCCTTTTAGAGTTTTAAGTTCCGTTAGCATATCCACAAACCCAAAAAACATATTATTTGTATTACCTTTGAACCAATGTGGTGTATGTAATCTTTGAGTATTCATATAATGGATTTTACTATTCTTTCTTTATAGAAGTTTTTAAAAATAATTTGTTTATCACTATAAACACACGCATATAAACATCTTGGTTTATCTGATTTGTTTGATTCTGATTGATGTGTAGTATCTCCATGTATTGCAACTATATCTCCGGCTTTTGGATATATCTTTGTATCTCTTAATTGTAGTGTTCCGTTCTCATCCGTAAAGTCATTCAGTATTACAGACATATTTACTGTATTAGCTCCTTCGTTAAAATTACCTCCGATTGTATTATCAGTATGTTTTCCAAATCCAAAATTATCATTGGGTAATTTAACAACAATCTGGTCATTATATAACCAAACATCTTTACTATTCAGAAGTTGTGTTGCAATATCAATCATAAGGTTTGATTTATAAAAATCCAAAAGATAGGGATCATACATCCCCGCACATCCCAATCCATTCCAATGAATATCTCCTCCATATTTAGAGGGCTTTCCTACCTTATCACTTACCCATTTTCTTAATTTAATAGAACGAGTTTGTAATTCATGAACTACATCTTCACTTATCATTTTTTGTAAATGTACCCATCCATGTTTTTTATAAAATTGTAAATTATTATGTATATTCATGAATGCCTTCCTCCTGGTACATCAATCATAATAAAACCCTTTGTTTAGTATCATTATAAATATTGTTTAAATAATACATGACCTCTTCACGGTATATTAAATCTTTTTTAATTGTAGATTTATCTAACCAAATATGCCAATATTTAAAGTTACCAATAGTATTTGAACTATTTGAATCAACCCACATAGGAGAATAACCACAATCCGAATGAGATACATCAGCAGATAGCTGTTCTTCAGAAAACGCTAAATAAGTTTTATCCTCAATACACCCAACCTTTAAATTTAATTCTCTTGCACAATAACCAAGTATTGATTGGTCCGATAATAACCACAACCATTCTGGTGTATTTTTGTATTTAGTTGAAACTACATTAAGATGATTTACATAGTAATTATTTTGTAATTCTTTATTATTCATAAATACAAAAGAAGTATTTGGCATTAACATTCTTTGATTAAAATTTGTAATAGGAACTTTATATTCTTTTATTAATTCATCTGTAATAAAGTATTTTCCTCTATGCAATTCCCAATGTGTATGAACTAAATCATAATTAAATACTGATTTTGGTAGTTCACTTTGAACTATGAAATCATTATCTAAAAATAAAAATGGGCCCACTTCTTTTCCTATTGCTACTGATTTACCACTTGTCCACCATTTACCTGCATCTAAAGTATCTTCATTGTACTTATTTAATGTATCTATATCTATTTCATCGAACAACTTAATCATGTTGTGTTTTTTATAAAAAGAATACCCAACATCATCAGTATACAATTTGATTGGAACTTTTAAAAACTTTCTGGCACTTGTTATTGCTGCTTTGTTGATTAGTAATTCGTAATCAACTATATCATATTCTTTACCTTTATTTTTATAAAAGAAAGGTTTTGTCCAATTAACAAATATTACTTTATAATTTACTTGTATGCCAGCCATTTTACATAAAACCTAATTCAAGTCTTGCTGAATCCGACATCATAGAGGAAACATATGGAGGATTAAATGTTAACTCTACGTACACATCATTAACCCAGCTAATCGATTTGACCATCTGTTCTACTGAACCTGGTATTTCTTCTGCTGAAGGACATGAGGGTGAAGTCAAAGTCATAACTACATGTACGTTGTTGTCTGAATTAATGTTTACTTCATAAATTAGACCTAATTCGTATATATCTACAGGGATTTCTGGGTCGTAAATGGTTTTTATAGCATCTATAACTTCCTCTTGTTGGGTTTGTACCATAACTTACTTTTTTTCTTTACCTTCAATGTATCCTTTTTCATATTGAAGTTCTTTTTCTATTTCAACTATCCTATCTTCTAATTCGCTGATAACTTTAATTTTTTTATCTAATCTATCATGTACACTAGTCAACTCTACTTGAAGAGCAGTGAACTGAGCAAATATAGTACCGGCAGTAAATATAGCTACTAGTATACCGGCTACGATTGACCAGTTATTTACTATAATCTTATTTAAATTCATCTCATCCTTACTCACTTTTATTTATTTTTCAGTGTTTTAATTATCTAGTTCCGGCTATCTATGAAGTTATTGGGAAAGTATTACTTCATTTTTAATATCCAAAAGCATTTCACAATGCTCGTACATTTCATGTTCTTCAGCGTAGGTAATTAACCCATCTAGATCTTCTAGTTTATCTTCAATAGTAATCTCATCAGTTTCAATATAATCTTTCCTTGCTTTAGAATCTTCGTATAACATCTCAATTGAATCATGGTATATGCCTTGAATAATTGTAGGAAGTTTATCTAAATTACGGTTGATTCTATCTTCTGGGTTATTCATATCAAGTTTATTTAAACATGTTTTATAGTCTGCTCTTTTATAACTTCACTCACTCCAATGCTTAAATTGTAGCTCTTTCATATCAATTGGCTCCCTTTTCATATGTCCACCTTTTGAGAAATTTGCTCCTCTTTTAAGATACCCTCCTAATAGGTTTCTTCTCATTCTATTAGAATTATTAGTTTCGGAACCATGAACGTTATGAGAGTGTAGTAATACCACCTGCCCTTTTTTTAATACTCCTTCTAGTTTCCTAAAATCATGACCTTCCGGCATGATACAAGGCTTGCCTCTTTCATTATTCCAGAATGCTGGGTTGGTTTTTACTCTTTCCTGGTCTACTTCTATCGGTAATATTGGAAGTCTGTGTGATCCTTCGTATACCCAAACGGCTCCATTACCTTCATCATGATTATCTAAAGCTAAGGCCGTATTGATAATTTCATTGTGACCGCATTTAGTGTAGAATGCATTTTGATGCTGATCTCTGCCTAGCTGTCCGGGTGGTTTGAAGTAACACCAATCTTGCATTCCATCTATTGGACCATCCATTAGGTACTCAACTGCTTCTAAAATTTTTGGATGTGCAAAATATTTCTCTAGTAATAGTGAGAGTTTATGGGGGTAAGCAAATGGGTCCCACTCTCCCCAAATCTTTCCGTCGGGTGATTCGGTTCCTGTTCTTTCTTTTCTTAGACGGCTTAGTTCATCGTTAATCAAATCACATTCTTCTTCTGTGATTAGTTCTAAAACGGTAAAGCCTTTATACCTCCAGTCAAATGTAATTTGCTGTAGTTCTTCTTCGCTAAGGTATTTTAATTTTGACATAAAACTTGTTTGTAGACTGTTAATTAATTATTTCTTTTATTAATGCAACAATAAATATAACTAGACTTAAAGGCCAATATAGAATATGGTAAAGTCTTTCTTTCCAGCTCCATGGCTCTGCTATTTTTCCATTAAAATTATTTAGTGTAAAATTCTCTAAGAATCCTGTATAAACTAAACCTATTAATATGTACCCTCCTATTTTAAGTATTAAAGTTTCCATTGAGTGTTTACCTGTTTAGTATGTTTACATTTTTTATGGGCCATATACCCCCAGCAGTTACAGTACGGTCCATTTTTACCTAACTTAACTCTATATTCTTTTTCTGAGGATTCAGATTTAAATAGCCAATATTTTTCTTCTTGAAATAGTTCTTCAAATAATTCCATTTTACATCCATTTTATATTACTATGAAACGTTACAGAAGAATAGTGACATGTATTATTTTTATATCCTTCTTCAAGATTCATCTTAATATTAAGTTTACCAGCCGGAGGAACAGTAACTTGCTCTGTAAATTGTTTTCTTGTTAGCAATACTACTCCTGTAGGGCTTAATAAAGGAGAATAAAAAGCAATATGAGTAAAAGCATATTTACCGTCTTTATTTTTTTTCTGTTTTATGCTCTGAAATGAGACGTATTTATTATCTGGTTTCCAGCTAGTCTTTACTTCAATGGAAATTTCTTCATCTAAACTTTTAACATCAAAGCCAAATTGATTAGATAGTGTACCGACCTCCATATCTCTTCTGAAGTAATGAGAAGCCCAATTTTTTATAATTACTTCTGATAATATGGGTAGACCTCCACGTTTTAAAGCATCTCTTGCCTCTTGGTTATCTCTTATATACTTATCTAAAATCTTTTTAGGAAATCCTAAATCTTCTTCGTACATACTTAAAATTGCTTTTTTATTTACCATCATACTATACGGTTAAAAAAGTCCAATCCAATTATCTTCTTCTGAGAATGCTGCAATCTCATAGGGGTGATCGTAATAACCGTAACCCATATTATAGTACCTTGTCATCCATGTAGGGGATTGTAGGTAATGTACATACTCGTGAACTACTGTTCTAATAACTTCTACAGTCGTTTTTATATTACTGAAGTATAAAATTATTTCATTTGAATCTTGTATGTATTCACCTAGAAGGTCTGGGTCGGAAGTATTACTGGTTGTATTTCTTTCTAAGACTAGATAGGGTGTAGTTTGTTTAAATTTACTTTCACCGTAAACTTCCACACATTCAGCTAAGTATTTTTCAGCGATTTTTTTAACAGTTCTTTGATGCATATAACCTTTGTTTTTAAATGTAACTAAATATACGAAATTTAACTTAGAAAAACAACTTTAGTTTGATAAAGGTGCTTTAATATTTGGGTGTGATTGATAGTTTACTAAATGAAAATCAATTTGCCCATTGATAGCTTCATCAAATGATCTATGTTCTAAATTAGCTAAAAATATAGGATTCATTTTTAATTTAGGTAATTTAAATGAGTCTCTACCAATTTGTTTTTTAGCTTGTTCAATATGATTTGAATATAAGTGAACATCTCCAAGATTCCCAATTAACTCATCAGGCACCATATTTACTTCCTTAGCTATGATTTCTAGTAATAAACCATATGATGCTATGTTAAATGGAAGCCCTAAGAAAGTATCTACAGAGCGTTGATTCCACATTAAGGAGATAGATCTTGTTGGTATTCCGTAAGTATCTAAACCTGTATCCCATATTTTATTATTAGAGGTAAATTGATTATTTTGTTCTTCATTTTCAAGTCGAAACTTATCGTTCCAGAGACCTAATCTTTCTTCATAACTCAACTCTTTTGTATAAACTTGAAAACCATAATGACAAGGAGGTAGTGTCATCTCTGATAACTCTCCAACATTCCATGCTGATACCATCAACCTTCTACTATCTGGATTCTCTTTGAGATTATTGATAAGAATTTTTATTTGGTCAAACCATTGGTTTCTGTACCCTGATTCTACTGTCCAATCTCTCCATTGTTTACCGTAAATAGGTCCAAGTGATCCCCATACATTTGCAAAATTTTTATCTGTTTTTATTTTTTGAACAAAATCTTTTAATGGTAATGGTTCATCTAAATCATGAGCATATGTACGCTCATATACCTTATAAGCATCCCCATTCCAAATATTACAGCCATTATCAACTAAGTACTTTATGTTTGTATCTCCTTTAAGAAACCATATAAGTTCAGTAACTATAGTTTTAAGTGGAAGTTTTTTAGTAGTAAGTAGAGGAAAGCCTTCACTCATATTATGTTTAATATGTCTACCAAATATAGATACAGTACCAGTTCCTGTTCTATCCTTTTTGATTACTCCATTATCAAGAATATCATGTAGGAGGTCTTGGTACTGTTTATCTAAACTGTTCATAATCTGGGATCTTGTTTTTCTAACTGACTCTCATTGAAAATATGTAACATACCATTATCTTCCATTTCAGCTACTATTCTTATCTTACCTTCAGTTGTACCGAAAATAGATACTATAGTACAAGGGAATTTATAACCTGAGGGTTTAAATGCCTTATCTCCTAATTTAAATTTATACTTCATTTTTTTATCCGTAAATTACAATTTTTTCTTTTGTTACTTCGTTAAATAACCTTCTAACTACTCTTCTTCCGACAGGACGTTTAGAGATTCTTTCATAAGTGTAGCCGGCAATACCTATATGGTGGCCGTATTGAACCGAGTCTTCTATCTTATGGTTTATTTTAGTAGCGGTAACGTAAAATGATTTTTTCATAACATTTGATTTTTATATGATTTCTAATACCTAAATATAGTCGAGTTTGCGCAGAAAAACAACTTTCTACGAATTATTTTTCTTTTACTTTGCTTTCATTTTATACTTGGTTTTAAATATATTTTATAACCCTCGGGTGTAGGCTTAAAGTGAGATATCTCCGTACCTTTTAACTCCTTAGCTATAGTTTCTACAGGCATATCTTCACATAGATACGGTCCACCGCTTGGATCAACCATATCAATTCTACTAGTATCGCTTGTAACATATCGTAAAAATTCTTGTGATATAAAACTCTGTTTAATTTCTTTAGTCTCTTTATCAAAGGACTGTTGATGTACATGTATTTTAAAATCTTCAAGTGACATAGGGTCACGTGAGTACCCTAAGTACTTCTTGTAGGCTTGGGTATAATCATTAGGAGACCCAAATCTACACCGTTTAAAATCTCCTTGCCATAATATTGTTCCATCGTCCTGTGGTGTGAAGCTATGCTCATTATTATAACGGTTCAGTATTTTATACGTTTTCATTGTTTGTTATTTTTTCTAGTTTTTTAAGTTGTTTCTCAAATCGTTCAATACTACCCCATATGATTGAGGCATCTGGGTCAAGTAATTTTATTTGCTCAACCAACTCTTGTTGCCTGCCCCTACTATGAAATCCACGTTCAATATCATATGCTAAATCTTGTAAGTGTTTTGGTGCTGAGATACTAATTCGTAAATCATAGTGATCCCATTTAGTTTTCCAATCAACAAACCCAATACCTTTAGTTAGTGTATTAAGTAGATTATGTAGTCTACGATTACGAACTCTTACTATTGATTTATCACTTCCAAATACATGAAGGAATCGTAAAAACCATCTTGGGCAATATTTAGGCTTTGCTTTGTAATCTAAAGCAAGTACAAGTGGGTAAAGTGCTTTAAAATAATCACCATCTCCCCATATTTGAGTTCCTAAATAGCCATACCGCTCAAATCCTTTTGGAAAGAATATGAAACGCAAATCATCCCATTCTAAATTACGAGTATAAACCATGCCCTTATTTCGACCTTTCCAAAACAACATACTTTTCCCAAACGCCATCATTTTCTCACTACTAGTTCTATTGTCTTTTATTTCAAATTTACTTTTCATAATCTATGATTAAATTGCTTGTGCTACATTTTTCACACAATCTTTTATTGCTATAAACTAAACCTAACTTAGGTGTGTGCATGGTAACCTTCATACAACTATTACAAAACTGCTTACCTCGTTTAAGTACTTCCGCTATTTTCTTTCTACCCATGATAGTAGTATATTAACTATAAAGTAAATTAGTTGCTAATTTGAATAGTTCTCTATTTACTTTTATATCTTTCTCAAAAGATTTAATCTTTCGTACTTTTTGCACTTTTGCTCCAGTTAAAGCAACATGGAAGTCACCCTGTATAATTTTTTCCTGCAAAGTATTAAAAACTTTCCAAAGATCATTACCTCTATCTTCGTCCCTGTTAGGTGAAAGTAGTGACTTAAGTGTTATAATATTATACTCTATTCCAGAAGCCTGTTCAGATCCTATCTTTATTCCTGCTCTAATAAGCATTGAATCAGTAGCGAGTTGATGCTTTTCTTCTTCAGATAAGATTCTATTCTTCATACTGTTCAGTACCTCTACCTTACTAGGGAGATCTTGGACTGCCTGTGAGACAACGTTTCTAAGCTCATCAAAACTATAACCTTTATGTCGGATGGAGAAATCATTAAACTTTTCGTCAGCAACAACTAAACCATTAGAGCATACAAGTCTGTATATACCTAACATAAACTTAAATGCCTGTGTACCGTCATGACTGTTTGTAAGAAGTATACGAGGGTAAGCATCGTCACCTTTTTCACCCTTAATCAAAATATCAGGATTTTGGAAACTAACCATATGTTTTGAGTAAACAGTTCCTTCTGTTTTACGAGGTGATCGTTGGGCAGCTTTGACTGGAAACCAATTAAGCTTAGCTAGATCATCTATGATGGTTTCTGTATTAACAAATAAGTACTGATTGCTAAGTAAAGGATTTGTAGGCTTTTCTGCAAAAACTAAAGGAGCCTGTATCTTAATTTGTTCTTTAGTGAGGTAGGTATCTAAACCTTTACCTGTCTTCATTATTATATCGCTGTTCATAATTATAACCTTTTAAGTTTATTTTTACTTTTAATATACTTAAAGATACGAACTTAAATTAAGAAAGGCAACTAACTTACAAAGAACTTTTATATGTATGAGCTTAATCTAATTCTATAAATTTAAAGCCCGTTAAGTTTTCGTAAAGCTCTTCACCTTTAGATTTCATTGGTAATGGGTCTGATGAATTTTCCAAGCTTAGTAGATTCTGCGGGAGGTTAGGATGTATCTTCCGGAAATAAGAATGTATTTTTTGAAGTTGATTATCCCCTATTTCTTTTCTTAACTTATGAATAATCATTGCTTGAAAAATATCAAACCATTTTTGATAAGTAAGATGAAGGAATCCGTTAAAATTGTAATCTAAGAATGATAAAAGAGTTTCCCTAGTTTTATCTTCTAGGGTATATTTTACCATTTCTTGGGTATCTTTATGTATTACATTATACGTCAATGGGAAGGTTAGACCTTCAAGACTCACAGCATCATTGTTAACGCTATTATTTCTGTTGTCCACACTAAAGGGAATATTATTAAAGAAGACATGATTGTGTTTGTCCGATATTTGCAAATACTCTGAGTTTAGTTCTCTTAATTTAAAATGAAGCATGAGTTGATCTATAAAACATGGTCCATCAATATCTTGATCAATCACTTTTTTATGTTTACCGTAAAAATCTAAAACAAAATCACTGGCCTCTTTAAATAATTTAGGATTCCCTATATAAGCCAAATTCGTATTAGGAATAGATGAAAAATCAAACGTATTTAATATTCCAGCAGGCATTTCGTCCTTTAATTTTGAAAATAATTTTGAATAACAATTATTTTCGTTTAATATAAACTCAGTGCGATTTGAAGGACCTAAGTCTAGGTGACTAAACACATTAGAATTTTTGTATTCTCCTAGTTGAAATTTATCAAATAAGAGTGTATCTGTATCTAAATGTAAGTATTGTTCCTCTATAGTGTTAAATACTTTAACTTTAGGAACAGACCAGCATTTTAAATCTTGCTGATTAATGGTTTTATCGTCTATAAAATCATATGGTAAGTTTAATTCTTCTACTTGCTTTCTAATCTTTGGTGTACAGTAGAAGGATATATTTCCGTAGTGTTTCTTTGCTAATATCGCACTAAGGTATTGAGTGTACAGAAGCTCTTTCCAAAGTACTTCGTGTTGATTAGCGTATGTATGTATTACTTTCATATTATTAAACCTTTACTGCTTCTAATAAGTGCCAGGTATCTATCTGCTGGTCGGCTAATTCTAGTTCATGGTAATGATCTAAACAGCTCTGTAAAGCATCTTCCCATTGTGATTGTAGTAGAGATACTTCAAACATTGTATCGGCATTATCAAAGGTTAGTTCAAATACTAAAGCTCTTTTAGTCCTGTTAATCATTGCATTTTCAATTGCCTTGAATATACTATCAGTTACCTCTTTATTTTTGCTTTTAAAAGTAGCTTCAAAATCTGCTGTTGATTCAAAATGTAATTTTACCATTTTTTTGTGGTTAGTAGTATTTAAACTTGAAGTGAACCTCTTTTGGAACTGTCCTCTACTTTTCCTGAGTTAGTGAATGGTACTATCGTGTTTGATCCCCAATTATAAACAGGGCCTAAATATTCTTCAGTAACTTGACGAGCATTTGTACCTTTTACTACCTCTATAGGTGAGGTAATCCTTCTTAGTCCATTAAAAGCACGAAAATCTCTTTCAGTAACTCTATACCATTTTTCTCTTTTAGGCATATATACCTCTAGTAATCCATTTGGATTAAAATTCATCTCTAATTTTCCGGTTTCCCCTCTCTTTTCTGCCATAACCTTTATATACTTTAGTCGTTAAATATAGTTAATAAATCGGAGAATTCCAACTCTTTATGTATATAAGTAGTATAGTGTTAAGTTTAATTACTTTAATTTAAAGCTAAATTATAGCCACTAAACTGCACCATATACTCTTTAATTCCGGTTCCTAAACCATCTTTAAAATCTACACCGGTGCGCAGAAATTTCTTAACACTAGAAGGGCCTCCTAGATGAGCGGCTGCTAATAAACCGGAAGGGGTAATTTGCACTCCGTAAACTACTTTACCACTGTACCGTCCAATTTCGTTTTTTAGTACAGTGTTATTGTGTATTAGTAACTTAAACATTGCTTCTTCTTGTATCCTAGGTGAATTTAAGAACTGAGAGTTTGTAACGTTTCTATATCCAAGGCCGTTTAAAGTCTTTCTACCAAATTGATATTTTCCTAAATATCCGAATTTGTTGATTGCTTTATAATTATTGGACGATTCTCTAGCTCCGATAGATTGCAAAAAATCATTATGAGATTTTATAGCAGGGTAATAGTTAATTACTTCAACTAGATTGTAATTTAAAGGTGTAATTTGTTTTTTTACTATATTAATACTTTCTAACTTACTGAGCGGTCTTTCCACATTGGCAAAAGCCATAATAACAAACATAGTTGTAGTCATAGCGATAAAAGTCAATAAATGTTTCATGAGTTTTTGTTTAGGTTAAAATAGATCCAAGAATGATGTTCCGATCTCTTTTTTGCGCAACTTTTCATTACGTTCGTGCAGTTTTACTAAACTGTCTGCAACTTTACGTTCAACTGTTTTAGATTTTTTGAACGTGGAAAACTTGATTATTTTGGTTTTTTCCATGTTAATAAATAGCATTAAATTCTTGAGATGTATTCATCACCGGGTTTGCTATTGTCCTGCGACCAAAGTCCTAGTTCTTTTAAGTGTTCTATGTGGTGCTCATCTAACTCCCAATCTACCTGTTCTGCTTTCTTATCCAGATAATCCTCCATTACCTCAACCTGCTGGTCTGTTATAGGAGAAGTAGCGTAAAGAAAAGAACAGTTATAGCATAAAAATTCTAAATTATCTAAATGCCAATTTTTTTTATCGCCATTTTTATGCTGTAGTATAAGAGGTACTTTTGTATCCAGAACTCTTCGTTCACTAAAAGAACAGTGAGCGCATTTTTCTTCAATTAGAGCTTCAAATATGATCCTTTGTTTTATTTTCTTTGGATCAAAATGTTCTGCTGGTACTCTACCTTCAAGTAAATCAAGAAGTGGTGGTTCCTTTCCTCCGTTGGTTAAAAACTTTGGAATACCTTTCCCTTCTTGGTTCATATGAATTTCCAATAAAGTTTTACCAGTTGCTTCATCTTTATAAAGCTTGGCATACTTTTTATAATGATTATAGGATACATTAAGGTACCTTGCTGCTGCTCTATTTGAACGAGTAACAGTTATAGCTCTCAACATAGCTTCTTTAGTCAATATTTTGGAAGGTCTTGGCATTATGTAAGTCTATCTTTCTATTGAGTTAGGATTAAGCATATCATTGTCTTGAGAATCTTGTTCTAATTTTCTAGTCACTCTACCTTTTACGAATTGATCTGTCTGTTGATCATCTGTTTCAAAGTCTAAGACTTCTATCAATGCCTTTTGACCTGATAGTTCTGAAGCTCTTCTAGCTATTGCTACAGCTTGGTCGTGGTCCATAATAATTAAACCATTATAAGTATCCTCACCATGGCCTTCTACAGTCGTGATACCTACTAAGGGTTTTACAGTGGAACAGTTTATACAAACTGCGTAACCTAATTCTTTTCTCTTTAATGGAAAGTCGTTGCCGCACTTAGGGCATTCAATCATTTCTAATTGCATATCGTATAACCTTTTACATTTTAAATTTATACCTAAAGATAAGTAATAAAATTCAGAAAGGCAACTCTTTCTTAAACTTTATTTATTTATTTTATTTATTACATTCCAGACGTCTTCTGGTTTCTTAAAATCGACCTCTTTTTGTTTTTTATCTACATTTATAGTTATTTTACCGTTCCAATCCATATCGGGCATGAGTTGGTATAGGTACGTATTAATTAGAGTGTACTGCTCTTTTGAGAACGACATTCTAAATAAGTTCTCTATAACATCGAAGAATTGATCTTCGTAGACAGTCATATCTAACCCTATCTCAGTTTCCATAAAATCTCTTCTTTCTTCTATTTTACGAAGGCCGTCTAAAATTTGTACAAAGAGTTTTTTGTTCATAGTTTCTGCACTAAGTGGTTTTTGTGTTATCCGGTAAGAAATTTTGTGGGCAGAAAATAGTACTTGGCGAATCCTTTTTTTTGGTTCAATCATAATAATCCACTTTAATAGTTTATTGTCACCGTTATAACCTTTAGGTTTAAATTTAAACTTGTCCTGGATCAGCTCCAGTATCACCTTGATCAGGATTCTCTCCTGCTAAAGCTTTACGAATAATTCTATCAAAGTATTCAATGTAAATAAAGAAACCAATTATTGTCTTGTCTTTCAAGTTTCTATCTCTTTCAACTCTCATATCAAATTCACCTAATCCTTTTTCAAGTCTAGTTTCTAATTCAATAGCGATGTCGTTTTGTTGGGTTGGAGTTATAGAACCAAATTCTGTAGGAATAAATTGAATTTTCACTCCTTTTTTCTGAGGGTCTTCATTTGTATCTACTTTTAGTAGAAAGGAATGTCCAGCAAATTTAATTTTGGCAGCTTCGGTTATAACTTCTTTTACTAATTTTTCTAAATGGGTTAATTGCTTCATATTATAAAGATAGGTAATTAAATTCAATTATACAAATAAATAGTTAACCAAATAGCATTTTCTTTTGTTTTGCATTATTTTCATTCAAGATTTGGTGATTTACTATCTTTCTATTACGACAATATTGGTCAATTGTCCATACTAAATCATCAGTATTAAATTCTACCTCTTCTTTTGTTCCGTTGAGGTACGTAAATTCTATTATATATTTTTTCATATCTAAAAAGTTATTCCTTTAATTTCTTGACCAATCGGTCTATGTGAATTATTTTTGTACCGGGTTGGCGGTGTTCCCCACTTATAAATATACGTCTCTGCTGCTGGACCTTCTGTTGCCTTAAACGCTGTACCTTCCTTACCGTTTTTTGTTGCTGAGGAGCCGAAGTGGTAAAAATGTGCTTGATGAGTTCTGATAAAAGTCATTCCTTTAAGGTCTAATTTTAAAAAGAAATCCCAATCACATATAAATGGAGATTTATAGAGTGTATCGAATCCTCCAACGATCATGTAGTCTATCTTTTGCATAGCAAAAGGAAAAATTCCTCCATCATTAGTAGTCTTCACCTCACTAATACTTTTTTCATACTTAAGAAATCCTTCGTAGTCAAAGGTACTGGGTGTACGACCTAAATCCTTTGCAGGAAAGTTAAAAATCCCAGGTCCTTCTGGTTCAATCTGATTAATAGTAAGAACTGTATTAGTGAGTTCTGTTTGCTCTATGACTGTATCCCAGCCTTTACTTAGAACATTGTCATCATTTATAATACATATTTTTTTATTTTTTGCATTATATACTCCAAGGTTTAAAGCCATCTGCATTCCTTGATTATCAGCTAGTGGAAGCACATTAATGCTGTCTTTATATCTGTTCAGTATATGTTTGCTCTCTTCTACAAATCCATCTACAATTACTATTATTTCATTTTTATTATCTTGACCTTCGAGAGCAGATCTTAAGCATATATCCAAAAACTCAGGATTTCTATAGGTAGGTATTATTAAACTAATCATTTTTCCAAAATTTATAAATTCCTTTTTCTAATTCATATTTTTCCCATACAAATCTATCTTGCATAGGTTGGTGATTTGCCCAAATCCACATTTTTTCTAAACCATCTCTCAATGTAGTTGTAAATTTAAAATCTAATAAATCAATAGATTTTTGAAAGGTTGGTATTGAATGTTTTACTTCATGTCTTGCTTCTAAGTACCTAAATTTATCCTCAGTTCCAATTACGGATTTAAGAGTATTAGCAGCTTCCTCTATTGATATTTCCTCAACACCTCCTAAGTTAATAATTTGTTTTGATGTTTGTTCCCTTACAGCAGCATTCCATAAAGGCTCTAATATATCATCTATAAAACTAAATGCCCTAGTTTGTGAACCATCTCCAAATATAGTCATTTGTTCCTGATTGATATACTGGTACATCCATATGCCTAGTACATTTCTATACTTGTCCCATATATTTTGTTTAATACCGTAAACATTATGGGGTCTTATTATACAGTAATCTAATCCGTGCTGTTCGTTTGCAATTTGGATATCCATTTCACAGGCATATTTTGCTACACCGTATGGGTCAATAGGCTTAGGTACTTGTTTTTCGTCAAATATGCCACCATACCCATGACCGTATACAGCAAGTGTTGATGTAAATACTAGCCGTTTAACGTCGTTTTTAATACATTCATTGACTATACGTGCTGTAACCTTTAAGTTGTTATCATAGTTAAAGCAGCGAATAAAAGGTGATAATCCTTCTGCTGCATAGGCAGCAAAGTGAAACACATAATCAAACTTATGAACTTCAAAGCAGTTCTCAATAGGGTGATCTACTAAGTTCATTTGCCAAAATGTAACTTTAGGGTGTACATTAGTTTTATACCCCCCACTTAGATCATCAATACCTACTACTTCATATTCTGGTTTATTTTCTATAATCCAATCTGCTAGTCTGCTTCCTAGTAGTCCTGCTACTCCTGTAATTAGTATTGTTTTCTTACTCATATCTTATCCCAATTTGTTAAAGGTGCTAGCCAAGCTGTTTCTCCGTGAGTTGCGTAACCTGGAAGTGGTGTTACTAATAATTCGTTTTTCTCTCTAAGTTCTGTAAACATATTAAAGTCATTAGGATATGTACCGATTGTATGCTTTTTCATTATTTCGTTTACTTTCTTTAATGTTTTAACTCTAGCAGCAAATGTCATTGTGGTACTGTTAGTTATCTTCCAATGTACACTATCCGTTAAGTACACTCTAGTATCTTCTGCGTTACCTTTACAGTAAGGGTTACCACCTTTTGATGGATCTAAATACTTATCGGGGTGGTCATATAAAGATACGAAACTTGCTCCTAATAAAAAACCTTCTTCCAATATTTTTTTACTATCAGGTTTATGTAAGTAGTCATTTTCAATAAAATAGACTATCTCTTCATTATCAAACTTTAAAGCTTCATTTAATCCAATATTAAAAGTACCAGCTCCATGTCCTATAGAAACATACTTAATTGTTACATTTTTCAAAAACGGAGTCTTTGTATACTTATAAAGCATATGGTTTGTTTCCTCTGAGGTATCATCGGCTATGATAATCCATTCTGCATCTTTAAATTCTTTTACTGCATTTTTTAAGCAGTTTTCATTGTTAATGTAATCTGGTTTAACTTTATTGTATCCGCTATCTGAAATTCTATATATTACTTTCATTTTAAAAGCTTTATTAGAGCGTCCTGCATTCTTTTTTCATCTGATCTCTGTTTAACTCTATATTCAATCTCTCCAGGTCCTCCATCTATATAAATGTTAGGGAGGTGATGAATAAGATTATCTTCAAAATCTGATATGCATATTAGTTTTTTCATTCCGGCATGTCCATATATGTCTGTATTAGTTTTACATTTAACACTAAAATGATCATTAGAGAAAAATTGAGTAAAATCTTTTTCTGACTTAATTTTTAATAATTGCTCTTTTGATAAGATAAAGGAGGCTTGATGAATGTTTGTAAAGTGTGCAAATTTCTTGCCGTTATACTCTTCTACCGAATTATAATCCCAGTCGTAGATCCAATGATAGGCAGGGTAGTAACGCCCTGTATGGTTCTGTTCGTACTGTATCAATCCTGCTATTCTATCTTGAGGTAGTATTTTTGTGTACTCTATAAACTTATCAACGTGGTGTTCTTTCCATAAATGGTCATTCTCAGAAAAAATAAAGTAATCAAAATTATTTGATTCTTGATTAATCATCTGACGGCATGTCATAGGTAGAAGCTGGTAATCTTCTAGTTCTATTTTATTTACCAGATCAATTCCTTTTATAGAAGGAAGATCTATATTTGAATGAACGACTACGGTGATTTCGTACTTCTTAAAAGACTTTAACTCCGCTACTACCTGTTGTAGGTAATTTAGTTGCTCCTCACCAAAATTTACTAAAACTGCTAATATTCTCATAACTTACCTACCATCTATTTTTTACTTCTTTGATTAAGCTTTTATAGGAATTAAATCCTAATATGTTTGCTCCACTGAGGAGTTTTAACCATGAATCTGTTTTCCAGATACCTCTTCCTGCTCCTATTCCTTGGGGGCTGTCAAATATCATTACATCTCCTCCAAAATAAGAAGCAATACATGCATTTCCTCCCGATACTGTTATATGTCTTTCTGATGAGGCTTCTATCGTAAACTGTAATGTATTATAGCTCATATCTGGGTACATTCTTGTAAAGTCTTCTATGGTGTATACTTCCGGATGTTCCTTTTTTATAAACGCATAGTCTTCAAACTCTTTAATTTCGTTTTCATCAGTGTAATAGTCCTTAGCTTTACCTGTAGGTCTTATATATACAATATCGTATTTTTCTTTTAAATATCCAAATAATTCACCTAGTACTTCTATTGTAAAATAGTTAAATACACCTTGTGACCACTCTAATGCAAATTTATTTTGAATAACTACAACAGGTTTATTGAAACTAATCTTATTTTTGAAATGGTCTTTAATCGGCGGTGGGGACCATTGAGATTCTGTGTAATAAGGAGGTTCTAAATTATATGAAACAGTATCATTAATCGCATCGAATCTTTCTACTTCTTCTACATCCGAACTAAAATAGTAAACAGATTTTAATCCTGGTTTGCATTTTACCTGGTAAGGTAAATTAATATTTTGGAAGTAATAAGCTTTAGGTAGAGATTTAATCATATCCCAAGTAAACTCATGAAACTCTTCTACTACTTTCATTTATTTAAATTTAAACTCTTATGATAACCTCTTGTTGCCTTGCCTACATATGGATCAAATACACTCCCTACATCTATATATGTGTTTGTCTTATTTTCTTTCCATAATTCGTGTATGAAGACATTTGTTGCCATTCCAGCTGAGAAGCAATACACTTTCTGTTTATCGTCAAATGTGCTTCTAACTAAGTTTAACAATGCCTCTCTCTGTAGCCAAACATTATTTTGAGGAATAGTTATAAATTCTGTTACAAATGAAAGTTTTTTTAGATCTTGATTACCAATATAGGTTACCCATTTATTTTTTAATGTCTCAATAAGAGGTTGAAGATTTCCTTGCATACTAGCTTTATGAAATATATCAGCATCTATCCAGTCTTGATAGTATTTCTCAACGTCTGAGTCTAGATTAAAAGTTTTGTAATCTTGTGCTCCTAATATGTAATCTTGTTTTACACTAACTATTTCTTTTAACGCATCTCCTAAGTCCGGGTAGTATATATTACCATCACAGTTGGCTCCTTTAAGTTTTCTAATATTATACCATTCTCCATCTCCCCAACGTGTTAGGGCAAAAGGTTGGTTTGTTTCTAATTTAAAAAGTATATCTTTAAGTGTCATTACTTTCGCTAATTGCTCTACCTTTGCTTTTCTCCCAGTCTTTTTCTGGTCTAACCTCTAGGTTTGTTTTCCAACCTCCTTTGATAGTATGCAAGGGACTATCTAATTTATCAGCTAATGTAATTAATGCATTTACATCCTTAGGGAAACATGTTCCTCCGTATCCTAGTTTTCCATCTGGGCCAGGTACATGTAGGTGACTATCTCCTATTCTCCCGTCTGAAGCGAAGCCGTATAATGCATCATTCCAGTTAGCACCTAGCTTGTCTGATAGTACTTTAAATTCATTTACTATGGAAACCTTAGTAGCAAAAAAAGTATTATTCATATATTTAATTAGTTCGGCGGTAATATAATCAGTTTGAATTATATGTCTATTTCTAAATCTCTGCTCAAATAGCTGTGTTACTTTAGAACACAGATCTTTAGGTCCTCCGAAAATAATTCTTGCTTGAGTCAACATATCTAATTTAGCGGTTCTCTCAGTGAGAAACTCCGGACTAAATACTATATTAATTTTAGGGTACTTCTTTGAGAGAGCTAATGTAGTACCGGGTAGTACAGTGGATTTAAGTATATAGATAGGACCTTCTGCAGCATCTTCAAATACTCTATCTACATAGGATGTGTCTTGAGATCCATCTTTAAACATTGGGGTTGGTACACAAACAAAAATAAAATCGCATTGATCTATCTCCTCTTTTGTGTGAGTAGTTTTTAAAGGATCTAAATCATAGATTCTTAAATCAGTTGTTGGGGAGAAAGCAAATGCTTGACTCTCTCCTACAAACCCATTTCCTATCACTCCTACTTTAAATTTTTCCATATAGTAATTCTGCTATTTTGAATTGCCATTTATAATCTATATCAAATGCTTGATGCTCTTCTATAGTATATAAGATAAGGTTTTCTTTTGAATAATCCACCATAAAATGATTATTTTTTATAATATTTAATTTCGATGCATATAAACAATGAGCTGCTTCGTAAGTGGGGTTTATAACTTTTGTGTTCATTATAGTTTCTCCAGCCGGCCAGGAGTTAATCATGTTACCGGATGCATCCCAATAGTACTGTTTTTTTTCTATAACCGCAAATAAATTTTCTTCATCTTGAGTTAAAAATTTAGAAACAAAATCATCTATAGTTTTTATAGTCAAAAAAGGAATACATCCTGAGATTAGTACAACATATTTGTAGTCAAGTTTATCATGCCATTCATATATTGTTTTAAGATCCTTATCTTCATTAGCAGATTCTTGACTCCTACTGTAAATATGTATACCTTTTTTAGAAGCTATGTTTTTTAACTCCTCCTCATATACCGAGGCAATGATTTGTTTTTTAGGTATAATAGAAGAAGTAATTAACTTGTCTAATACTAGATCAAATAAGGTAGTGCCTGCAAAAGGTTCAAGCATTTTTTGAGGAACCCTCTGACTGTTTAGTCTTGCTTGAACAATAAATGCTACATCTTTAATGTCTTTCACCCTCTTAGTTTCTTTTTAATTTCTTCTTCAGCTTCTGTAACAACTATCTTTCCATCACCATAGGCTTCCTCTAGTTCCCTTATTCCGGAAACTAATTTAAAGAGGCCATGTGGGGTGACAGAACAGCTATGATCAGATCCCCAGCTCGTTCTATCTAAAGTTACATGTCTTTCTATAATAGTGGCCCCTAGGTATATAGCAGCAACTGTTGTGCCTAAAAGTAACTCATGTCCTGAGTATCCTATTTCACAGTCGGTGTATTTTTCAGCTAATGTATTTATAGCAGATAGATTAAGATCTCTAACCGGTGTAGGGTATGAAGAATTACAATGAAGTATTCCTATTTGATGACCGTTTTTAAATAGGTCTTTTGCTTTTCTTAAAACATTTACTGCCGAGTCGATCTCCTCCTCTGTGGACATTCCTGTGGAAAGAATAACTTTCATGTTACTTTTCATACAAGATATAAGTATCTCATAATTAGTTAACATTGCAGAAGGTATTTTAATAAAAGGCAGGTTATATTGTTTTAAAAATTCTACCGAATCGTAATCCCAAGGAGAAGCAGACCAAGTAATTCCGGACTGTTTACAGTATGAATCTATAAAATCATATTCTTTTTTACCGAACTCTATCTTGTTTTTATATTCAAGATAGGGCATTTTTCCCCATGGAGTATCTCTTATAATATTTTTTTGATGTTCAGGAATACTTTTATCAGGGTTTCTTTTTTGGAATTTGACTGCATTACAGCCTGCTGCTGCTGCTATATCTATAAGTTTTTTTGCAACAGAAAGATCGCCGTTGTGATTAATACCTATTTCAGCTATGATATAGGTGTCAAATTTCTTCAATTCTTCTAGATTTATCGCAAATTAACAAGTCGTATGGAGGTTTATCCCCTACTCTTAATTGATGGTATTTGCAACTCCATTCATCAAGTTGTTTTTTTGTTAAATCATAATGGTTTATACCAGATTTTGATCCTCTTGCTGTCCAGTATGTAATGTTATGACCTTCATCATACAGTTTATTAATCTTATCTATATTAACCTGTATAGGGCTGGCTAAAGCATACGCTCGAAAGTCTCCTCCGTAAACGTAATCACAAATTGTTTCATCAATATCTACGTAGATGTTCATAATGTACTGTAGTATTTATTTTGTTTTTCTTGTCTTATTATATCTTTTGGATGATATAGAGCCCACTCTTCTTCCATAGGGAGCATACCATGTAACTTAAAACCCTTTAATACTTCATGAACCTTATTAACCCATTTAATATCTAAATGGTTTCTATATATTCTCATCTGCCAATCAGCCCAGTTTACCCATCCTTTTTCATTTACATTCCAGCCCCATTTTTTAATATGATCTTCTGTTAATCCTTGTACAGTATTTACTCGAGGCACTCTTAGCATATCAACTTCAGAATTTGCTTCTAATAATGCTGGTAGGTTGTCTATTAAGTGTTTGTTAGGTATCTCATCTGCATCTATCTGAAATATATATTCTCCAGAGCAGTAACTTGTAAGTTGATTTTTCCAATCTGCAAAATGATTATCAAAATCATCATTAAACACTTTAACCTCTACATAGTCTAAACCACTTAGGTAAGTGAAAACACTACTATCCCCATTTTTAGAATCATAAAGAACCACTATTTCATCTTCTTCTCTTTTGTTAAAGATTAAAAAACTAATAAGCTTCTGTACTTCTACTAACTCATTACAAACAGTTACAGCGTAACTTATTTTCATGCTTCAAAAAATCCGATTGCATCTAGAGCATCCATAAAATCTTTTTGTCCAAATTGCTTAGAATTTTTCATATCCATTCTATATGTTTGATCAGAAGGAAATTGCTTTATTTTTCTTTCTTCTTCTGTAATTTCTATGGCTTTAACAGAAGACCATTTCCAATTTGTTTTATTTGTTCCATCTATAAACACCATTCCTTTAGCTGGTAATGTAACCGTTGATGGAAGCCAGGTTTGCTTATTTGAGTCTTCAAACATTAAATCTTTGTATAACTCAGGGGATGTTTCAATTGCATCAGTGATAACTTTGCTTCCTTTCACTAACTCGGTACTAGACGTAAAACCACATCCCAGGCATAGCCATGTTGTTAGTTTTTCACTAAGTACTTGTTCATAACATGCGTTACCGTTGCATCGGCCGCATTCTACTAATTGGTCTTTATCCATTTGTTTGTAATTTTGGTAAATTTAATTTAGGTAAATTTAATTCGATTTGTTTGGGAAAATCAGGAAGGGTTCTTTCTAGAATTATTCCTAGTTCCTCAGTCATTTTATCTAAACTAAAATTAGTCCTGTTTTTAAATCCTAATTTTTTCGCGTTAACTGTGAAGCTCTTATAATTCTTATAGACATTTTTTATCGCATTAGCAGCTTGCCCATCATCTGGGGTGAACCATTTTGAAGTCTCAATTATAGTGCCTTGTGATAAAGCTGATTTATGTACATCGGTTAGTGTTCCTCCTACTAGTATGGCAAGATCTTTATCTAAAAAATCTAATTGACCAGACCAACCAGATGATATGATAGGTTTATTACTAAGGCTAAACTCTAATAAAGGTCTTCCAAATCCTTCTCCTTTTGTAAAACTCACCATTGCCTTTACTTTAGGGTGGTTGTATAGCTCATTAACTTCTTCATCGGTAATATCGCCGTGAAAAAGATATATGTTAGGTAAGGATCCTTTAACAGTAGATTTTATACTTTCAATTTTATCTAATACCTCTTCCCTGTCAAGTAAGGATGTAGTAGCGTTATTAGTTTTTAAAATTAATGCAGGAGGATTAGGTTTATTTTTAAATACCTCTAAGAAAGACTTGACTGTGTATCCAACATTTTTCCTATCATGTCCGAAATCTCCTTGGAGCCAATGTCCCACAAATAGAAAACAAAAGGACTCTTTAATCTGATTTAAGGCTATAGTAACTTCCGAATTAGGTCTAGGTGTGGTAGGAAAATATTTTGTAATATCAGCTCCTTCGAAAATTACTTCAATAGGAGTTTCTAATTTTACCTTACCTACTGTCTTATTTGTATTTTGATCTACTGCATCAAATGAAGTTTCAAGAAAAATATCTTTACTGTGTTGAGATGATGTTAGTATTAGATCCATACTATTGCAACCTTTAATCCAGCTAGCATCTGCAAGATTTGTTTCTATACCTGCAGTTAATCCTATATTAAACTTCCCTGTCTTTTTGAACTCATTTGGGACAGTAATTTGAATCCATACATCAGGTTGAGATTGCAAGTTATGTACTATTAGATTTTGAAGTTCTACTTCTTGATGATCAGCTAAATAACCGAATCGAGTATTTCCCCATCTCTGGCTTAATACTTTAACTTCGTATTTCTCTAATGATAATAAAGCTTTAATGAAATCTCTAGATCTTGCTCCATATCCTGAGTATGTGTCAATTGGGCAAGAAACTACTACTGTTGTTTTATTCATCTTAATAACCAGTTAATTTATGCTTAATGTACTTTGAAGGTCTTTTTTTAGTCTTAATTAAATCAAATCTAGATCTAGGTTTAAATTTATCAAAAGCTTCATCTAATGTTTCAACTATATTTTTACACATAGCAGATGCAGACATTTGTGACTCATCTGATGTCACCCACTCTCTGCCTTTAAGACCTCTTTTTTCTCTATCTTCAGAAGAAAGGTTGTAAACCTTTTCTATAGCCTTAGCTACATCTTCAGGTTGACATCTATCATCGAAAATATAAGGGGTGGTTGGGGAGCCTGTAAGTGAAATATTAGATGGGAAAACCGGTTCTACCCACTCCCCACATTCTTTTACAGTACCTCTATGGTTAGAAGGAAAATCAGCGTCAAAATCTATCCACTTACCGTCTTTTTCAAATCTCATTTGATCTTGCATACCTCCGGTTACATTACCGATAATCATCTTACCAGCCATCATAGATTCAGTTAAACTTAATCCCCAACCTTCGTTAGAAGAAATTAAAACCGTAACATCTGAGATATTATACATGAGGTTCATTTGACTAGGATTAATACGGGCCTGTGAAAAATACACATTAACGTAACTTGGATCGGTTAATGCCTCTTTTACAGCTCTTAGATCAGTTCCATTATTGTCACTAACATGAGTATGCATTATAAGAGCACATTTTTTTGCTTTTTCTTCTCCAATTAAGTCACAGAAAAGTCTATACGCAAAAATTACATCAGCAGGTTTTTTTCTTTGAATATTTCTAGAATTGAAAAATACTATAAATTCAATATCGTCTCTACCAAGAGTATTCTTTTTAAACTCTAAAAGATTTTCATATAGAGAATGCTTAGAATCTATAGGGAAAAAATCATTTTCGTTAATTCCATGAGGAACATACTTTAGTATCTTACTATCGGCTTTTTCACCTAGGACTAATCTATTAATATTGTTAGTTTGTTTTGAAATTGCCATAAGTACATCAACTGAATCATAATAGTTGACATTATACCCTGGGGCTGGGTAGTCATCCCATATATTGAGCCAGAAGATTGGTATCTTGGACCTAATTTCCCTTTCTATTTGGAATAACCATACCCAATATCTTGGATCGGTAAAGATAAAAATAGCATCAGGTTTCTCTCTTTCAATTAACGCTCTCATTAACTCAGCATCTCCGTAACCATTGTTCGGCAGTACCTGTACAAGTGAATCTGTGATTCCTATTATTTTGTTTACCTCCTCTGATAGATCGTAGATTTTACCAATCTCAGGATGCTTTACAGCGGCTCCTACATTGAACCAATTAAAGTGCTGTGCTGTACCGACTGTGAACTCTCTTGCCATTGTGGCAATTCCGGAGTTCATTCTGATATCATCACATAAAAGTAAGATCTTTTTCCGATCCTTCTTTTCGATATAACGAAACTGTTCTTTCATGGAACTATTTTAATTTTAATGTAGTTTGTTTATGAAGTTTTTCTCTAAATTCTATATCATTAAGATAAAGAAAAATAGCACGATCGGCAAGCTTTTTAAAAGAAAAGTTGTCCTGATAGCAAGCTATTTTAAATTGATCAAAGAGAGGTTGGGTTACTTTTACTGAGGTGAGTCTTTCTTGTGCCATAACTTTTTAATTTATATATAAATATATACGTATATATTAAACCGCATCAGGACATAGCCTGTTTTGTTTAAAAGAGCAAAATCTACAATTATGTTTTGAAGGTGAAGTAGGGTACTCTTTATCTATATACTCTCCGTTTAGGTCCACTGCAGTTTTTACAAAATTATTCATTAGTGAAATTGCTTGACCTCTTTTAATCTTACCAGCGGATGGTTTAAACTCTTGTACTCTTTTTTGCATTGAGGCAAACTCTGCTTCAACAGGTACTTTTCTTTTTAGGATAAAATATTCTACTTCAATTCTATCTATGTCAATCCCAAATTGATTAGCAAAGAATTCTTTATATAGTAAGATTTGTGCTATTTTTTTATCGTCTTTCTTAGCATAATCATTCCATCCTGATGTTGATGTTTTAATATCAACAATAGTCCAAATATCTGCAGTAGAGTTATAAAAAACTAAGTCAATAAAGCCTTTAAACATCACTCCAGGTCTTAACTCCTGGTATAATAGTGTCTCTATGCCAGCTAAATACGTATTGTTAGTACTAAAGTACCCTCCTCGTTTTTTCTTTAAGTAATCTAGTATGTGTTTCCCGTCTAAGTAGAACATATTCAACTCTGCTGCGGTTGAAAAATGCTGATGACTGTTTTGTGCTTTATTAGATTTATAGGCTTTAATCATATTATCATAAAAAAGCTTATCTAAATCCATCTCATTGGCTGTCTTTACTTTATCTCGGTAAAGAACCTCTAGCCAGGTTTGTATAGTAGAGTGCATAGCTGTACCAAAGGCTGCATGAATAGAAGCTTGGTAGGGTGCTAAGTTTCTAACATAGGTTAAGTACCATTGCTTCTGACAGGAGGCAAAGGTAGATAACTGGCTGTATGAAATATGTTTATTTGATTTAGGAGATTGTTTAAGTTTACTCTCCCATACTTGTTTTACTAAGGGATTAGCCTTAGTTTTTGTACCCTCGGGGTATATTTTTTTTGGCATAACTCTTATTTTTTTTACTCATAACTCGAAGCTACTCAATACCGTACTTCTCTTTAAGTACAGCTTTTATTTTTTCTAAGTATAACGTTAAGTCCATAGCCTCCTCTTGAGCATGTTCTAACCAATCTAAAAGATTTAAGTCTTCTCTTTCTAAAGTAGTATTATATTTTTTAATACCTGTTTGAGATCTTATTTCAAACTTTTTTTTGACTAATTCTACGTACTTATCCTTCTTTAAATTTTTTTCCATATAACTAAATATACGAACTTTTTGGTGAGATTACAAATATCTCTTAATACTTTTCTTTTCTTTCCAACCCTCTGTACCGTCGGTGTATTTAACTCTAATCTTACTAGGGGACTTTTGTAGAACTCTTGCTACTTTTTTTTCTTTTAATTCTGATCCGTCTTCATTGAGAGTTATCCATTCATCTTCCGGAGCTTTTTCTTTTATTGCTTCTGTAACTTCTGCTTCTTCTTTAATCTCCTCCAAATTTTCTGGTGTCGGGAGTGAAGTTTCTTCTATAATTTGTTCTTTTTTTACTTCAATATCATCTAGTACTTCATCTAATGTTTCTTCTAAACTTTCTATTTTAGAATCTTTATCTATGGAGTTAAAAAAGTCTACAGCTTCTTCTTCAGTGTAATTTAGTTTACCTTCTTGAAGTTCTCCGTATAGATTTTCTTCATATTTCTTTTTAGGGAAAGCTTGCTCAAAAGCAAAGTTTGCTGCAATTACTAGGGAAAGTGCTAGTGGGTCAAAAACAAATATAATTATAAGGAGTAAAATATTTATAATTTTATCCATAGGTACACCTGTTAGTCCGGAAAGGTATTGAAGTGGGCCTAATTCACCAGTAGCTTCATTATCGTTCTCTAAAGTAAGTATATTGAGTTGGTATTTTTGTAGGCTATCAGCAACTATTTCTCTTTTTGCTTGAACTGCTTTCCTATTTTCTTCTTCTACTGTTATCCTTTTTTGAGATAACCTAAGTTCAGTAGTCGATATAGTATTTCTTATCCCTGTTGCTGCCGTAGTATCTCTAACCTGTATACCGGTGGCTTTGGCGTTGGAGAGTATAGATATATTCTCTGATATTCTATTGAGTTCTGTATCGTACCTCTTGACATCGCTTTCGTAGAAGTCTTTTTTTTGAGTCAAGAATAAAACTTTATTGTCTTTAATTGATAGACTCCTATAAGTATCCTGATATGCTGCACTTAGGAAACCGTAGATACCCATACTAGTAATGAGTACTAGCACTAGGGCAGCAATGGAGAGATACGCTCTAAGCCATTTGTTTAGGTTACCCCAGTACTGATAAAGAAGTGAAGCTATAACCAGCTTAGCTATTTCTAATGAACCAGCCATAAGTATGACTGCGAATGATGCTCCGGCAAAAAGTTTACTAAGGCCGCTGACTGAGTAAAAAGCAGCTGAAGCTGATACAGATAAGGCGGATAAGGTAATTACAGAGGGGAAGAATCCTTTCTTAATATTTTTCCACATAGAGTTCTTTATTAGTTAAGTACCAATTATATTTAATAAGAGTACTACAGCTCCGATTACAGAACCTATCTGGTATAATTTTTTTTGTTTTTGAGCTTTCTTTAAAGACGATTGTAGTTGATCTGAGAGTTCTTGAAAAGCTGTTAATTGTTTGTCTTTGTTACTGGATATTAAGTTTAAATTCTCGATTTGTTTTTGCTGATTGAATACTAGTTCGTTCAAACTTAATACTTTACCGTTGATGCTTTCAATTAATTCATTTAGATTTATATTTTCTAAAACTACTCCATCAAGCCTAGTTAGATCCTTAGCTACTAATTTAGCGATTGGAGTTGTTAGTTGAATCGTTTTTGTAGTATCCGTAGCGTTTTGCGAAAAACTGTTCAAGCTCATCATCACCAAAGTAATCAATAGCATCCAATTTAATTTTTGTTTCATCTTGTATGACAATTATTTTTGTATTAAGTTTTTTAATTTTAATATCATAAGAAGCTATTTCTTCATTAAGATTAGTAGCCTGTATTTTTAAACTATCATTTAGAAATTGGACAGAATCTACTCTTAGTTGTAATGAATCAATCTGTGATTTGTAAACATCAATGTCTACTACTTCTTCACTTGATTTTATGAAAACCATATAAATTAGAAGTAACCCGGCAATTAAAAGCCCTAGATTTTTCTTTATATACTTTATCATCATATTAATATAGTAAAATTTTTCCCCTTATGCAACTATATCCTTAGATTCTATTAGAGTGTAGGTAAATGAATTACCCCATACATCTTTAGCTTTATTACAGATCTCCATAAATTGATTGAAATCTGATTCTTTTGCAAACACTTGGCAGCCGGCAGACCATTTATCTATCTGAGTTGATCCAGCTACTCTTGATCCTGCTTTATGTATGTTAATACCAAATATCCCTTCTTTTACATTTTCTTCAATCATATCATACTTTCCGTCTTCATTATTATCACGGTAAACTTTAACAGGTTTTTGCTGCCTTAAAGCTTCATACTTACCTTGATGTAATCCAACCTTATGAGACCCTCTATACTGGCCTGGTTTTAAAATAGCTACGCCATCTTCATTCATTATATTCTCTACCCAGTGTTTTCCAGGGTCTGTGGTACAGTCTGATTCGTAGTATTTCCAGTTACCGTCTGGGTCTTTAAATGATATTGTCATCTTATCGTCAAACTTATTTGTTACTTGATCGCCGGTACTTGAATTTCTAATTCCAACGATGTTAACGTCTAATCCTTTATCACTTGTAAAGTACTTATATCCTTTACTTCTTACTGCTTTTTCAATTTGATCTCTAGTATAACTCATAATTTATTTTTTATTCGGATTCTCCTTTTTTTCCGAAGATTTTTCCGGCTTCAGCGATTCCAAAAGAACCTAATGTGATTATTACAAATGAATTGTAAACAAATTCATTAATTTCTAGTTCCTGGCCAGTAAACCCTGTTACTATGTCAGCTGTTGCAAATAGTACCATTACTGCAAATGAAGAAAAACCAACTACTGATTTTTCGTTAATATCGTTTTTATCTTTGAAAATGTCTCTGAAGGCCATCCATTTATGATTTAAATAATTAAACATAGCTTAATAACATTTTAAGTAAAACATTTATTTAGTATAAATAGTCAAGTAGAAACACGGAATTGGGGTTCCTAAGTAGAGAGGTTTTTCTTGAAAATAATCTTTCTCCAATAATTATTTAATTCACTTAGTAATAAACCAGCTTCACCAAGTTCAGAACGGTTATCGGGATATCCTATTTCTTTATCATAATCAAAATCTTCTACATCTTCTATGAATTCATACATATCAGGATTAACTCTCTTTAACTTTGGAATATCCCTTCTCCAAAGATGTGAAGGTAATTGTGTTTGGGATTTATATAAATTATTTATATGGTCATCTGGTAGTTCGTTATCTCCTGTAAATGAATGAATCATTTTAGTTCCCATTTGTCCTATGAGTGTTTGATAAGTGGCAAGTGAAGTATGTAGTATACCATCTTCTTTATCTAATACTAAATCAGCAGGCATATTTATAACCTTCATACTATCAAGAAGTTCTCGTAAAGAATTAACATTAACTATATACGATTGAGCTCCTGGTGCTTCAAATCTTCTGATATGCTGTAATCTACCATTCAAATTTATTCCTCGTATTTCGGGTGTTGCTCTACCCAACCAGAGTATATCGAATGAAAGTTTTATAATATCTTCTACCAATAGAGTGTACTCACCATCTTGAATAGAATTAATTAATGCAGTTGTTGGTCTAGCATCATCTTCTAAAAATAAAAAATATCCTAGTGAATTTCCATTAGAATCGAATTCATTCAAAGCAATCTCATACGCCTTCTGATGAGATAATGCAACTCCAATAATATTTTTAGAAAGATTCCCTGATGGGTCTATAAATGTATCCAATCTACCAGTTTGTATCATAGATTTGATATCAAGATCTCTACCCATTATAGCATCTACAAATTCATATTCTAAATCAGACCATTCCCAAGCTTTAGTAAATTCCTGTCTTCTATAACTATCCTTTTCGGATATTACATAAACTTTATCTGCTCCAAAATTTTGTAAGTGGGCAATATTAGTCTTTATCGACACTCTTAATTTCCTTTGGCAAGAATTCAACGTTTACATGTCCGCATTTAGTACAAGCAAAAACGGGAATTGGAATATAAGAGGGTTTTCCAGTTCCTGTAAGAAATCCTGATGCTTTTCTTATAATGATATGCTGTTCAAAATAAACTCCATTGCATTCATCACACGTAATTCCTGTTGTCTGGTTAAGATCTATGTTTAGTTGTTGTTCCATAGTTACTTACTTTTTAACTATAGTCGATTTTTTAGCACGAGGCTTTCTAGGTTTTGCAGATGGTTTTTTTGTTTTTTTGATTTGTGCTGCAGCTTTGGCTTTTCGTTCAGCTGCAAACTTAGATACGACATAGATTACTAGTACAGTAGATATTAGGATTAAACTAAAAATTGCAAATAATTTCATAGGTGTTTTTTAAAATTTGATATAAATATATATTAATTAACTAAGTTAGTATTTATTTTCTAAGTAGAAATAAAAATCTAGGATAGTGCCTTTAGATTCTAAGATTTCATCATCGTACTCTTTGTCGGGAATGCCGAATTTTTTACATAAGCCTTTTTTTAGTGCTTCTAATCGTTTTGATTCTTCTTTTTCAAAATCTACGAGAAGTCTTTTTCTTCTAGCCCTTGCTAGTGAGGTTTCTTCCACCCATTTAAGTTGGTCTCGGATTGAAAGTTGGAATTTTTCATTTAACTGGTGTTCTACTATTTCAGCTTCAAATTCAAATGGTGCATAATCAAAATCGCCATTCTCTATTCTATCAAGAATAGGCGCGTTTGCCGGTAAAGGTTTAGTTTTTGCCGTAAAACTTCTCCACCACATAAATCGATCATATGGCTTTTTATAGTAATTTTTTTTAAAGTATCTTTCTAACCAAGTTAATTTATGGGTAGGACTATAAGGTAATGAAATATCCATATCTAAATATAGTATTAAATTTTTAAAAATCCAACTTTTTCAAAGAATTTCTGTCCTCTTATATTATCTTTAACGCAATAAAGTCTAATATCTTTACCTACATGATAGCAAACATAATTACAGAAATCATGGGAGTCACCGTGTATTCTCTTTTTTGAGACAAACATATTATAGAGGTAATTATTATCAAACCAAACATAGCCGAGAACATTATTATTCTCCTTTAAAACAAACATTAAATTGTTTTTTTGAAATCTATGTTTGGCTTCTTCAACATTAAACATTCCTGCCCATTGTATTTCTGAGTTGAATAAGTCAATGCATTTTTGGACTAGATGGAGATCATCAGGTTCTACTTGTTGAACATTTAAATTAGGTCTAAGTGTAGGTGCTTTAAAAACCTCTTTATCGGCAATGTACCAAATTTTTTTTGTAGGATCTTCAACAAGTGGAAACATTACTTAGTCTTTTGTAGTATTTCAAGAGCGCGTTGTATTTCTTCAGTTGTGTATTCTAAGAGAATTTGATAAGCTCGTCGATCATCTACTTTTCGTTTAAAGTCTTTTGATTCGCTTTGATGACTTGAAAGTCTATTTTGTCTATCATGCCAGGCTGTAATTGTATCACTCATAACTTTCTATTTTTATATTTACTTAAAGATAGTATAATTTAACCAGAAAACCAACTATTACAAGTTTTTATTATGAACTAAAATACCATTAGCAAAAAAATTACTATTGTCTTCTACATGAAAAATATAAGTCTGTACTGGTTCTCTCTCCTGTTCTTCTAAGTCTACAAGTTTTACATTCTCTAGTTCCAAATCAATTAAACTATCTCCTACTTTAAGTTGATTAATTTCGGAGGTAAAAGTGTATCTTGCTGATGTTAGGTTTGGTTTATAAGATGCTAGGTGTTTACCCTCAACATAGTATGGATGATCAAATGTAGAAATTATTTCAATATCATTTTCTAATATCAATTTGATTAAGTCATTATGTATAGAGGTAGAAACTTCTATTACTTCTTTAACTTCTATTTCTTGAGTTTTTTCGTTATAAGAGAGAACAAAATCACCTATTCTAATGTCCTCTATGTACTTAGTATAGTAATCCTCCATGGTAACCTCTGTACCTGCTACAAAGCAAAGTTTATTGGACATTTGTTTACTATTTAAAAATTTTTCCATTTATATCTATTAAATTTTTGAAATATTTACACTTGCTTTAAGGAAATAAAACAGTCTGCACTATACTTTTCATATGCTACTTTCAAATTAAACTTTTTGCTTTCTTTTTTAAATCTTTATTTTTTACTTGTATTACTATTTGGTATTTAGTTCCTTCTTCTACTTTATCATATGTCATATGCTGCCAAGGTTTATAAATATATACATCTCCTTGTTTAATCTTACAAACAGCGCATCCTCCTTCTTTACTTCGTTCCCAACTTTCTTCTGCAATAAGGTTACCTCCTTTGAAATTATCATTTAAGTATATATCAATACTCATACATAGTTGTTCAGGGGCAGATAAAGGCATTCCTTTAGTAGTCATAACATGTCTATCGTATTTATCTCCTTCTTTGTATCTGAATAGACTGATATCTAAATCATTAAAATTAACATTATTAAACTCTTTAAATATTTTCTCACTAATGATACTATTTAATCTTTGATTAGATTTAATTTTTGGTACATATCCAAATCCTCTAGAATGCACTACTCCTTTTACTAAAGCTGAAGTTTTATGATCTTTTAAATCGTTAATATTATCTTCTAGAAGTTCATTACAAAGATCTTGAGGTATTATATTAGTTAATTTACGAAAAAGAGGAGTGCAAACAAACTCTTTACCTACATAATAAGTCCAACATACTTCTTTATAGTCTCTCATAAATTTAGGATAAGATTTGAGAGAGTCTTTCTTGAAATGATATATCTTTTTGTTTAAAAGTTTATCTTTTTTTAATCTAGCATATTCATATATCGATAAACAACAGTTTTGGTTAGCTATAGATTTAGCTGCTTCTTCAAACTTACCGTAACTTCTATCTTTATATGTATCCATAAAGATACCATCATACTTAATGCCTTTCTCTGCTAATGTAGGTATTACTTCAGTCCAGTCACCAAATAAGATAGTAACATTTGACTTACCTATAGCCCATTCTAACGCTTTTTCATAAATCTGAGGGTTTATTTCTATACAGGTGTAGTGGTTTGCAAGTTCTGACATTTTATTTGCCGAGAATCCCATTCCGAATCCAACATCAAGAACGTTGCCTCCATTTTCACAAACTACGTTTGAATACATATCCATCAGAGATTTGGATATAGAATCCATTACAATGGAACGATTATTATTTTTTAGGTAAATTGTTTTACCTGTAAATACTACCTCTTTATCTCTCATATTAAACTTGTATCTAATTTTAATCGCGTTTTTGATATTCCTATTTGGAATATTTCAATATTATGTGGGAGTTCAATTACGAATTTTATAATATTAGAAACTTCTGAGAATTTTAGTTTTTGATTTTTTACTAACTTAGCACTCTCTAATGTATTAGGGTATACATTTATAATACGAACTTCCTTTTCTATATCTCGTAATTCAAATGTTTTTTGTTCTAAATGTTTTTTATCCTCAATATACTTTTGATTAGGGCCTCCAAATATTAATGCAGATGTTAGTATATTAATTATAGTTTTAGGTTTATATTTCCACTCTTTATAAACAAGTTCAAATAAATCAGATTGTAATTTATCTTTATATTCATTATTAATAAATACATCATACTCGTTTATCACATTTGAAAAGTAATGTGCATACGAATCAGTAGTACTTAGGGAATCAGCTTTATGACCATTTGAAGAGAGATGATCTTTTATATTCTTTCCCAATCCATAATTTCCTGTAACTAATATTTTCATACCATAAAGGTATTACAGTAGTGGGTTTTTTAAATCTAAATGTTCGTAAAAGTAGAACCCGATTAAACTCCATCGATTTCCCTTAGTAACTTCTAAGACTTCGTGTTCTAATGAATGTTTAAAAGTGTAAAGGGAACCTGTATTTTTTGGTAGTATCTGGTATTTCGGTTGGTGTATAACAAAATCACCTCCTTCGTAATCTTCATTTAAAGAAGCTCCTATATTATAAATCTGATTATCATAATAGATATCTCTATGTCTACCGAACTTGTCACCAACGGAATAGTTAAACATATGAATAGCATCTAAACTTTTAACAACTTTAATTCCAGTTGTTTCAGTAAAGTAAGAATCCATTCTATCAAAAATCCACCGTATATATTGATTCCACCCAATAGAATAAAAATTATAACTAATAGGACGTGGGTATTCATTCCTCTCTGTCTTTTGTAACTTAGCCGAAAGTTTTATAATAGCATCACATTCTTGTTTATTAAATGAAATCATCAAAGATGCTTAGCACTAAATAATTCAAAAAATTTAGTTACAGTTCGTCTAATTTGAGATTTTTCAGTATCAGTCAATACTTGTACAGTTCGATTTTGAACATTAGTATTTGATACTTTTTTGTATAATGTTGGTTTTTTCATACTATTAATTATTTATTGTGCACTAATATTCCGTTAGCGTAAAAATTTCTATTATCTTCAACGGAAAAAATATAAGTTTGAGTTGGTACAACTGGTAGTTCCGTTATACTCAAAATAGTAGTTTCAATATCACTATCTAATGTGTATACCGTATCACCAACTTTTATCTGAGAAACTTCTAACGGTAAGTCATATCTTTCGTTTGTTAACTTAGGAGCATACGATGCAAGTTCTAAATTATTTACATAGAATGGGTGGTCATGTGTAGATATAACTTCTGTTTGATTTGAAAAAGTATATTTAACCAAATCATCATGTACTGGTGATTCAGTATCTAATACATTCTTATCTTGATGTATTCCAGTTTTTTCATTATACGTTAAGACTGTATCACCAACTACTACGTCTTCTATGTTTTTTTCATCTCCATTGGATAACATAATTGAAGTTCCTGCAATAAAACAATACCTATTATGTACCAATACCTTATTTGCAAAAAAGTTATGATTTACTTCTACTGTCTTTACATTGTAAACAGCAGTTGGTTCTGTTAGTATTTCGGTTGATAATATTGTTAATTCTGAACCATCTTGTTTAAATACTTTGAATCCTTCTTCTGCTTTTGTTGTAGTAAGATTGTATACACCTGTAGTGTAATCTGGGTCCATAGATACCCATCCTTTTTCTTTTGAATATAATGGATGATCTAACGTTGATTCTATAATACTGTTATCTTCAAATGTGTATTTTACAGTTGTATTTACCAATTTGGATCCGATTCCTTTAACTAAGTGCGGCTCTACTACATTAGTAGCAAAATTAAAAGACAAAACAGAATCTCCTATTTTAATATCTTCTACTAATTTATACTCGCCATTTGCTAAGGTAATTTCAGTTCCTGCTACAAAACAAGGAGCGTTGTGTGATACGATGGCTTGAAAAGAAGTAGACCCACTTATGATATATGTATCAGTATCTTCAACATCTAACTCAACAATTTTCAAACCAGTATCGGATGTTACATAAAAGTTAACCTCGTCTATATCAATAATATTACCGTTTAAATCAAAGAAATAATCATCATCCGGGTTTAGATATTGGGTAGGTTTATATGCTGTTTGATTTGAAGAAGAATTATAGACTAACCACTGTTTACCGGTGCCGGTGAATTTAGAATCTGAATCGATTACAACTTCCATAAGTGCATTATAAGTTGAATCTCTTTCTACTTTAAATACAACTTGTGATGATGTTATGAATGATCCAGATGGTAATTCGTTACCTTCAAAATTCCAAGCTAGTAATGTGGAATCGGATTCAACTTGTGGTGAACCAGAAATAAAATACGATGATACAAAGTCTCCGACTTCCGTATCTCCTATTTCGGTGAAAGTACCGTCTACCATTTGTATTTTATGAGTAGACAATATACCAGATGATCCTGCTTTTATAAAGTTTGTAGCAAACTCATAATAATGAATATCTGATAGCTTATTAATGTACCTTGTTGTGTCCACTTCAGATGATATGTCAGCAGGTAATTCAAATATAGAACTTATCTTATAACTATGTAGTGTTACTACACTTAAATCACTCCCATACACTATTTGAAAAGATCTTACAGATGTTATGTGGCCATTATCATCGGTATTAGACGTATTATAGTGATATTGGAGGATTAATTTATCATCTCCTTTAATTTCCTCTACAAATGAATTCCATCTATCTTCGTTTGACTCATTTTCTACTGTAGAACCTATTTTATAGAAACTAATAGGGTTATATACTTCGGTTATATCCTTTATAGCAACATCTGGAATATTAGATGGGTTAATAGTTGATTCTAGTGTATTTGTAATTGAATCAGATCCAGAGTAATAATGTGAAACTACAAAACTACCGCTATCAGTTGAATCACTTGAATCAAATAAACTAAGTAGCTCTAATGTGCTTTTACAGTATACACTATCAAATAAAGCAGATTCATCATATGCTAACCTTAATATAAATTTATCATCTGAATCTTCTATACTTTCTGGGTATATTGTGTTTAAATCCTCTGGATGTAGAACTATATTATCAGCAAGTGATGGAATACTTGTGGTTATAGCAGTAGATATCGCAGAAACTATCTCATTGTGAAAAACTGGTTTGTAAGTAATATGTAACTCAGCTATGTCATTTGTAGTAAGGATTTCAGCAAATTCAGTAAAATTAAAATTTGACAATTCATTACCGACTATACTAGTATCTGTGTTTATTTCTAATAACCTAAGATTTCCATTACTGTCTTTTGCAAAATCTGCAGAAAAAAATGTGCCTTTCATGTAGTAAGTATTTTAAAATAAATAGAAGTATTTTCAGTAATACCTACTGATCTGTTAGTCTTTTTTACCATAGTCACCGTATAAGCATTCTACTCCCCGCTATACAGAAATTGTATCTTACTTAGCCCTACTGTGCGGTATGGGTACTTAAGGGTAACTATCTTTAATTAATTTATTTGTTTTCCTCTACGGAAGCGGCACGGTAAGCTGTAATCAACTTTTTTATTTCACCTGCGAATTTGCGAGCTCTCTGTTGAGACGCTTTAGTAGTGCCGGAATTGTTTTCTGCTAATCCGTTAAAATTAGACTGTATTTCTTCAAATAACTCTTGTTTGTTCATAATTTTTAATTTAATTGTTTTAACCTAATAGCATATTTGGATCTATACTATCTTCTTTTTTATTTAACTCTGGTGTAATAGAAACTACTGCTTCTGTTATTAACATCGTACCAGCTACCGATGCGGCATTTTCTAGTGCCAGTCTTGCGACTTTGGTCGGATCAATAATACCTGCTGAGAACATATTTACTTTCTTATTCTCTCTAGGATTATACCCTAACCAATTATCTTTAGAGTTTCGTAACTCTTTATCAATACTGTTTATACTTTCGGCAGTAAATCCAGCATTCTGTAGTATCTTCTTAAATGGTGCCACACAGGAATTAAGTACTATCTGGTATCCTTTTCGTTCATCAGTAGAATCAATTGAATCTAATCTAGTTTGTAGCATTGTAGCTGCATTTAGTAATGCAATTCCTCCTCCAGGTAATATACCTTCTTCTAAAGCTGCTTTTGTAGCATGTAGTGCATCGTCAACTCTATCTTTCTTTTCTTTCATTTCAACCTCTGTATGACCTCCTACATGTACAATTGCTACTCCTCCAATAAATTTAGCTAAACGGTCTTGAAGGGTTTCTTTTTCGTAGGGTGAAACTGTATCGTCAATCTGGTGTTTTATCTCTTCAATACGAGCTGAGATTTTTTCTTCTGTTCCTTTAGCGTCAATAAGCGTGGTGGTGTCTTTACCCACAGTAACCTTATTAGCTTTACCAAGCCAGGTAGCATCAAATTTATCTAATCTCATTCCTTTTTCAGTAGATACTACTTGACCTCCAGTCATTATTGCAATATCCTCTAATACAGCTTTTCTTCTTTCTCCAAACTCAGGAGCTTTAACCGCCACTACATTTAGAATTCCTCTCATTTTATTAACAACAAGTGTCGACAAAGCTTCTCCATCTATATCTTCAGCAATTACTAATAATGATTTACTCTGTTGGGAGGCACCTTCTAAGATAGGTAGTAACTCTTTTACCTGTGTTAGACGTTTATCTGTAATTAAAATTAACGGATCACGAAGAACAGCTGTCATTGTGGTATTATCGGTAACAAAATAAGGAGATTTATAACCTCTATCGAATTGCATTCCTTCGACAGTTTCTAAATATGTTTCTCCTGTTTTTGATTCCTCAATTGTCACAACTCCGTCTCTACCTACCTTATCCATGGCAGTGGAAATTAATTCGCCTACTTCCGTATCATTATTAGCTGAAATGGTAGCGACTTGTTTTAGCTGCTCTTCATCCGTTATTTCTTTAGAGTAATCTTTCTGTAGGAATTCTACGACTTCTTTTACTGCTTTATCAATTCCTCTTTTAATATCTACTGCATTTGAACCTGCATCTAGAGAATTGATACCTTCATCAAGAATGGATTGTGCAAGTAGAGTAGAAGTTGTAGTTCCGTCGCCGGCTTGTTCTCCTGTTTTAATAGAAGCTTGTTTTACAATTTGTGCTCCTAAATTTTCAACTTTATCTTTTAATTCAATAGATTTAGCAACTGTTACTCCGTCTTTAGTAGATATTGGATTTCCCATCTCTTGTTCTAAAATAACATTACGACCTGAGGGTCCTAGTGTTGCGGTGACTGCATTTGCTAATTTATCTACTCCGTCTGCAAGTTTATTTCTTGCTTCTTTTGAAAAAATAATTTCTTTATTCATTTTATGATTCTTTTACAACTGCTAAAATTTCTCTGTCTTGTGCTATATAGAACTCTTCACCTTCAAAGTCAATTCGAAGTGTTCCTATTTTTGGAACAAGTACTATGTCTCCTACCTTGCAGGATCGGACAGTAATTAATTGATTATGTTCGGACATTCGGCCAGGACCGACTGCTAGTACTTCTCCCATTTCTGGTTTTTCTTTTCCTAAATCTGGGATTACTATTGAACCGTAAGTTTGTTCTCCTTCATCTATTGGTTTTAGAAGAACGCGGTCATTTGCTGGTGATAACTTTTTTAACATATATATAACGTTTTAGTTTATTAATATAAGAAATAAAATTTTAAGATCAAACTCGAGAGCGGAAATAATTAAGCTATTTTCAAAGTTTTTAACTCTGAACCTTTAGCGAAAGGGACTGTGATTTTAAGTAAACCATTTTCAAACTCAGCATTTGCTTTGCTTAAATTAAATTTACTATCAATCTTCCAACCAAGATTAAAAGATCGTTTAGCTATACCCTTATGTAGGTACTGACTAAGGTCATCTTCTTTTGGTCGGGTGTAGTTTATTCTAATTATATTACCCTGAATTTGTATCTCAACTTCTTCTTTTGAGATTCCTGTACAAGCAATATCTAGACCTAGACCGTTGTCTTTCTCGTAAATATCTACAGGATGGGGGAGTTTGGATGCTGCCAGTGGTGCGTATGCACTGGCGTCTTGGAAAAAATTCTTTACTAGAATGTCGAACGGATTGCGTTCGTAAAATAATGTACTCATATCATTTAAAATTTGTGATGCCCTAGGGTCATCGGTTAAAAAAAAAATATAAAATCGCTCTCGAGTCGACCTTAATTACTTTTAATAAATAGGATAAAATTTACTTTCCTACGTATCTTCCGTTTATAACTTTAATGACCATCTCTCCAGTTATTAGATATCTCTGGTGGTGCCTTTAGTGTAACACCGGGTAATACGGTAGTGGTCTCCATTATATGCTGGACTATAGGGGCAAACATTTCAGCATCATTCTCCGATACGTTTATTAAGAGCTGATCATGTACCTGTGCCTGGACTGTAGCATCTATGCCGAGCTCTCTTGCTTTACGATTAATCTTCACTGCAGCTCGATTTACTACCGCAGCGGCTAAAGATTGAAGTTGAAAGTTAAGACAGTTATTTAATCCATTTCTATAATCTCTATACGCTTGCATTACTTGCTCTTTACCGTATTTGATTTCTAACTCTTTTCTAAATCTCCAGTCCATTATACGGTCTTGAAACTTAATATAGGTCTTCTGTACTTTAGGTAAGTGCCTAACTCGGCCAACGTAGTTCTTTATAAAGCCATGAGCTTTCACTTGAAGTCTAGAGTTTTCTCTCCATTCTTTAAGTTGAGGGAAACCATTTAAATACCCTTGAACTAAACTTTCAGCAGTCTTTTGATCTACCCCTAAAGTCATTTTAAGAGCATAGGCCTCCATTCCGTATGCAATACCTAAAGAGTAAGCCTTTGCCTTATTACGTGCTGGTGCATCTAAGTTTTTAAGATAGTTGGTAGCCTTTTTATCAGGCGAGACTCCGTTAGGAAATCTTTTTAGATCCTGGTCTAGCTTTTCAGTTTTAATAGCAACGGTAGAGTAGAAATCCCATCCTTTATTAAAGATTTCCTGTAATGCAGTATCACCGGTAACTGAAGCAAAACAATGAGGTTCAAGAGATTCATAATCAGCATCTATTACTTTTCTACCTTCACCGGCTATCATAAAAGCTCTAACAATATTATTATACTTAACTATTATAGGAACATCTTCTCCTTCTTCTTTGGTTTTAGGTAACTGTTGAGCATCTGAACCATATCGACCGGAGACAGTACCGTTCTGCTTAAAGTAAAAATAATATTTACCATCTTCGGCTCTATCTAAGAATCTATCTACGTAGGTAGATTTAATTTTAAGTAGTTTATTATAGATTCGTAAATTCTCGGCCCATTCATAGTCTTTTGCTAATTCTTCAATCATATCCATGTCGAATTGATCTCTTCCGGATTTAGTATTACCGCCGGACTTAAGGGGAGTAATACCCATATATTTAAATACGATTTCTCCTAGATGCTTTTTAGATTGAATATTAATAAGGTCGCCGTCATTAGTTTCCTTCCACATACTCATAGAAATTCTATACATTTCTACTTCCTCTAAAAAAGATTCATCTCCAGTAAGTAGAAACTGCTTTACTTTTTCCTCTTTTTCATTAGTAGACTCTAGGTCTTGTATTACCTTTTGAGTTAATGTATATTTACCGGTCTTTTCAGATTTAGGTAGAGATAGAGAATAACGTTTAGCAAGATTCTGAGCCCAATTACCTTTATTTGATACCGGGAACTTATCGTTAGCGGTCTTAATTACCCAGGTTTTAGCTTCTGATGTAGCCAGTAAGGATTTCATTACAACCTCTTTATTATGAGCCAAATCAGTAGTTATTTCATTAAGAGTATTCTTTATAAGGTCCATATTAAGTTCAACTCCATATGCTTCCATAGGAACAGTAACTTCCCTATATACAGGCATTACCTCTTCTTCAAAAAAGAACTTCTCCAGGTTTTCTTGCTTAAGTTTAGCAAGGTAAAGATTACAGATACGGAGAGTAAGGTCAGTATCAGCCGAGGCATATTTAGATAAGATTTCAAGGTCTGCTTTATATATTTCATAACTTTCTTTAGTAACGGATCCTCCGTTATTTTTTATACTTTCTTTTAATTCAAGTTGTTCCTGATTAGCGGCTTCTTCAACGTTTAACCCTAGAGCTTCTTGATTCATAATTGCAATGGACTTTAGTCCGAATGGATTACCAAATCCAAAGGCTCCTTCTTCATAAACTGTATGAACTAGTAGCCCAGTATCTACCCAAATATCTTGTAGTAGATCCACACCAAAATAATTCTTTATAAACTGAACATCAAAGGAGGCATTATGGAAAACTAACTTTTTACCTTTAAGAAGTTTAAGTAGATTTATAGAGATCACCTCAGTAGAGGTACCTTCTATTTCCTGTAACACTAATTCTTCTCGATGGTAATCCCATACAAGGGTAGGTAAGTAGAATCCTATGCCTTCATCTCCGGATACTGACCATCCAATAATTTTATTCTTTCTAGGATTAAGTCCGGTAGTTTCTGTATCCACCGCAAGTACGTCTGAGTTACTTATATGTTGGTGGAGTAGCTCAAGAGTAGTTTTATCTTGAACAGTATAGTACTTTTTTTCTAATTTCATATATAACCTTTTAATTATAACTTAAATATAAGAACTTTTACTCAAATAAACAACTATGTACCTATTTTAATTTAGGTCTACAGTTTGAATGCATTATATTCTTACATTTCTCCGTAAAGATCAAACTTTTCGGGTTCGGGCTCTTCTATCAATATTTCATTTTCCTTTATAGCAAATAACTTACCATTTAAAGGCTCTAGTCTATAATGACCTTTGAATTGTGTTTTTCGCATATAAGCAGTTAGTGTTGCTACAAGGCCTGTGATAACTGTTGCTTTGTCTATTGTTAACTCCCAGCTATCACCAGGAGGAACTCTTTTAGCTATAAGTTCATTTTGCTCTTCTATTATTTTCTCAGTCATTATTTTCCTTTAATATAATCTAAAATTTCGTCTTGAATATCAGGTTCTATATAATCTTGAGATCCTGGGTTAGAGTTTTGTGGGGATAGTACCCATCCTTCTTTTTTAGCTAGTTCTAAAACACCAGAAACTTCACTATTAGAATTAGCTGTATCACCATTCATTGACCCCAAAAGCACAGGGGCTAATTTGGTTTCTGGAATAGAATCCCACCACTCTTTTAATGTAGGGAAGGCTTCAAGAAAGTTTTTATTTCTTCTTATATCGTATTGAGTATAGAAGGATTTCCAATCTCTTTCTCTACTTTCAAAAGAGGAAGTATGTTTATGTCCAGTCTTGATTTCTCTAATATAGGCAATAAGTCTTACTATACCATCTTTCTCCATCTCTAAGAGATACTGAGTATTCAATTCTAGCCATTTTTCGATGTGATCTGCACGTTCTTTTCTAATATATTCCGGTAAGGTTACTATAGACTGGAAGCTTGGAAATCTTAAAATATTAAAAGAGCAGATTGGAAAATGATCTCCATATTTTTGTTTCAATTTTATTACTTCGTCCATAAATTCTGTTATAGAGAATAGGCACAAAGCATTAATTGTCATCATAACATTTAAAGATTTGATATTAGCTTCATCACATACTCTGTACATATTAGATAACCACTTATCCCAAATTAAATTATACCGTATATACTCAGACTGCAATCCTGTAGATTCATTAGATGTATAAAGATGAAATGATTTGATATTATGACTTGCTTTAATTAACTCATCTAAGAGTCTATCTTTCTGCCCTAAATTAGAATTAACTGCAAACTCAACTTCACACTCTTTATGTGTTTCCCACCACTTCATTAGTTTCCAAAAATCTGGGGACATGGTAGGTTCACCGCCTGTCACTCTTAATTCACGTAAACTAAATTGTAGCTCGGCTTCCCACCATTTATAAAAAGCTTCTACATAAGGATTATTTTCATTTTTCCTGCCGTATGGCATGGCATGACCACCATCGTGTTGGAATGCTACCGCACCATCGGATACCAGGTTTTGATACGGGCCGAATTGTTTGATATCTTTTTGCCAAGTAGTTGAAAATGAAGCATTGCAGTAAGAACAAGCAAAATTACAATTAGGGTCAAATGCAATTTCTAAAGTCTTTAAGTCAACATCTTCTTGCCATCCAAATTTTGACTTAGCATCTTTAAGTTCCTCATCGGTATAAATTACAGATTTGTAAACTCTATCTGATATTTTATCTTCCCCTAGGTCTTCAATCTTCCAGCAATATTCACACTCTTTTGGTCTTTCTCCTTCGAGCATCTGCTTTCGGATAAGCTTCTTATAACTAGTGTTGTGTATTGCTTTATAACTTTGGGCTACTTCCTCTAAAGGTATCTTATGTGCGGGTGGGTGATGGCAGCTTGCAGTAGTACCATTTCCTAGCCATATAGTAGCGTTATACCATTTGGCTCCGCAGAAAGCAGGGGATACAGAGTTTATTGCTCTATCTCTGTATTTCTGGTAGCTTTCGTTTCCTTTTTTTGCGAATATTCCCATATTATGTTACTATCCCCCTCATGTAAATTTTTACTGTCTTAAAGTTTTGGCAATTCTGAACTCTGGTGAAGTAAAGAATTCTGGTATCAGCATTGAATGCGTTGCTCTAATTGGATTAATATCAATTCCTCCTCTACGGGTGTATAAACAAGATACCATTAACTGCTCAGGTTGAAAAGCATCATATAGGTGTCTAAATATCATTTCACATATTTCTTCATGAAAATGTGATACAGTTCTATGAGAAACTATATATTTAGCGATTGATCCGGATGATGGTATTTTCTTTCCTATAATTTTTATGTAAACATCTCCCCAATCCGGTTGATTTGTAACTCTACAGTTTGATCGAAGTAAATTTGAGGATAATTTTATTTCACTTGATTCTTCAGCAACTTCTTCTACTGTTAGTTGAGAAGCATCGGATTGAAAAGCGGTAAAGTCTATTTGATCTAAATCTGTTGCATCTTTTAAATCTACGTACCCTTCAAAAGAAAGCGGGTGACCATCATCATTAGATGTATAAAAAGAAACAGTTGTATCAGTTTCTAATAATTCATCTAGATCCCTTTTGACTCTTGCTTCAATTCCAGAAATACAATCTGATGCGGTCTTGCCGATTTTAGTCATATTAAGTGAATTCAAGTAAAGTTTAATTGACTTAGACTCTACGTGATTATATGAATCAGCAGGGCAAACTATTTTAAGCATTCCGGCTACGGGTTGACCTTTTTCGGTTATTGCTGAGACTTCATATGCATTCCAGGTATCTACCCCAACGAACTCTTCTCCGGTTAAGCTATATGCTTCTCGATTAAGGTATCGAGGAATTTTCACTAATAGGGATGCATCGTATTGATCTGAGTAACCATCACCGCCTACTTTACCTAAATGTCTGTTTGCTAGACTTACTACTTCTTCTTGATTCTTATCTGCCATAATTTTATTTAATAAATTCCAATATTTGCTCTACTCTTTGCATAGGAGAACCAGTAACTTTTATCATATTACTGTTTATACTAGCTAATTGATTTCTAAATTCTTTATCTATATCTCTTCTCCACTCTTCATTAATACTCCTAACTCCATCATCAACTGATTTGAACTCTATAGGAAAGTAAACATAATGTGAATATTCATTTTTAATTCTTGACCAAGTATCATCAACAAACGCTACGGTTGCAGCGCTTGCTTTATTCATATACTTAGTATATACTACTAAATCCATATAACATCGATCTAACACACAGTTATACGGTTTAAGTAATGCTTCTAAATGAAAACTAGAGATTGCTAATTGAGTTTCCGAAGTTCCTTGTTCATTAATAGGAAACCCAAACTCTTTGACCGTACGAGTAGATTCATTTATAAACTCGTATTTAGGTAATTTACTTTTCAGTAATTCATATACTGTAGTCTTACCGGTACTGCTTGCTCCTATTAATGCTATTTTCTTTACCATGTAACCTTTTTTAAAAACATAACCCACATACTTAAACTCGTATCTCTAAATTTAAGGAATAATTCTTCAATTTCCAACTCTTCAGCATTAAATTTTCCAGTTGCTATAACTCCTCCTTCGTCTACTCCTTTAGTTACCCTATGTAGTACACAACCTGCTTGTTTGTAATTACCTCGGTAAGCTCTTATTTGAGGATCTTTACCTTTAAGTTCTGGATACTCGGTTATAAGTCCTGGATGACCATTAATTATCTTGTATTTTTCACAGAGCTCAGGAGGAATCACTCTTAACCAACCATGTAGAGTTATAATTGGATTATCAAACTTACTTAAAAATCTTTCATAATCCTCAACAGTAGGTTTATTAGGGGTATAGCGTACAATACCTTTATTATTAGCCCAGGAAAGTATCTGCTTATTTATTTTCCTCAAATTTTCAGGTCTCTCATTAGTAATTATTCTATCAGGCAGTCTTCCTAATTTTTCTACTAAATCTACTATTTCGGTACCTGTTTGACTAAAAAATACAATCCAGGGTTTATTCTTATTCATTCCAAAACTTTCTAAACTTTTTTATATTTACTTTTATTAACTCATTACTTATCTCCGCTAAAGGAGTATTGATTAATGTGAATAGCTTTTGAGATTCCTTACTCCATAATCCCGTTTCTCCGTACTTAATATTCTTAATAGCATGTACTACAGGGTTAGATGTATCCATTGAATAGATCCATGGATAGTTTCTATAGTACATTCCTTCTTGGGGTAATGAACATCCTAATAGGTGATGAGGTTTATTCTCGTTCAATATCCCATCTTTTAATAAGTCCCCTAATAGTTTTACTCTGCCGAGCATCCAACTAACATACTTATTTGGATGAGGAACAGACTTACTATAGTAGGAATAATCGAAAGAGATTGCAATCATATCTACGTTAGTAGATTTATCCATGTACTTGTAACAATCGCAGATTTCTTTATAGGATTTTCCTTGTACAACTCCTATACTTTTGCCTGGAACATCATCGTGCTCTTTATACCATTTCTCTGCTTGTCGCATAGTCTTTTCTGCGTTCTCTAATGCATCAGGAATAATGTACCATTCCGGACGTAATTTTTTTACCCATTTAGCAAAACTATCAGCATCAAAAGCTTCTTCCAATTCAAAGATAGAATTATCTAAAATAACTTCTCTACCTTTTCTTAAAGCTTCTTTAAACTGATCTAGATATTCTTTATCTTCCTCAAGTAGGTGTACTAATGCGTACGAGTAATCTGTAACTTTATTTACTTCGTCGAAAAGACTCTTAGGGCTCTCATGTGCTATTCGGATCATCTAGTTTCTTTATTTTATTAACCCAGTACTGTAAACCTGGGCTTGTTATATTCTTTAATATACGTGTGCTATTTTAATCATTTAAAATTTCTACAGTTTTATTAATATCTGTCATAGCATTATTCATAATCTCCATAGCTTGGTCTAATTTAGCCTGATAGCCTTTAAAGTCAGCTGCTTGTTCTACAGCTTGTTTAGCTACTGAGTAAGGTATTACATCTATGCCTAGGTTCTTAACATATATTTTATGTTCGTCTAAATTTATCATTAGAAAAATTGTTTTAAGTTAGGTCTAAAATAATTAATAGATTTCATTACTTTTTTATCTCTTGATCGATAAACGATATACCTTCCATTCGCAATTTTCTCAAAATGACAGGCCTCACCTTGTTCCTTACTTCTAGTGCTGACAGTAAGTATGGCTTCTGCTTCAGAAATACAAGCTTTTGATAGATTGCTCGCTTGCACTTCTTGATAAGCCGGCCATATCTTATCCTTAAGGCCGTGTAACATAACACCGTTCCCAAGGGAAACGTAAGTAATATCACAAAGAGCATCCAAAACTTCCACGATGTTTCCATCTTCGCAAGCTTGTTTATATTCCTCAAGTTCCTCGAGGATAAAATTGTAGACGAATTCCCATTCCTCTCTTTTCGGTATTGTTGGTTCATAGTTATTTGGTTTTCCAAAAGTAGCATTAAAAATTTCTACTTCATCTACAAAAGGTACCCCATTAACCCATACAGGTAATTCTTCTTCTTCTTTGAATAATGATAATTGTTCACCCATTCTAGTATACTTTAATAATTCTAGATTCTGTTAAGCTAATAATCTTAAAGTTAGTCTCACTAAGCTCTTCTAACATTTTATATGTCTTAGTTTCTGCTTCAGTTCCTGACATTGCGTCTACTAGGTAGATCTCTTTTACTTTCTGAATTCTGCCTCTATCGTTTTCTTTTTCAAACTGTGCTGTTACTTGCCAATAATTCATAATTTTATATACTTTTAGGTTCTATTATAATCATCTTCTAATCTCACTATATCAGTCTCTTCAAAAGAAGTACCTGTTTGTACTTCAATAAAAGTTACAGGTGCATCTGTTTTGTTCCAAGCCCTGTGTTTAGCTTCTACCGGAATTTCTAATGTATCTCCTGACGTTAATAAATGGTCTACCCCGTTGAGTATAACATTAAGTCTTCCTTTTACTACCGTCCAACTCTCGGAACGTTCTGTATGAAACTGGTACGATAGTCTTTGTCCAGGATCTATAGTTAATTCTTTAACTTTACAGAACGGGGTCCTGAGTATTACTTCAAAATACCCCCAGGGTCTTTCTTCAAAATCTATTAATGTATACATCTACCTGCTAATTCTATGTTTTTATAAAACTCAGCTCTTGCTGAATCTTCGTCTAGGAAGCAACCAGATAATTTAGCTGTTTGCATCGAAGCACCATTATGTTTAATACCTCTACAACTAACACAATTATGTGTAGCTGAGATCATTACAGCAACCCCTAGGTTACCTTCACAAATTTTATTAACTGCATTGTGAATTGCAACTGTAAGTTGTTCTTGAATTGCTCCTCTTCTACCAAAGTGCTCTACAATCCTGTTTAGCTTAGATAACCCAACTACCTTGCCATCATTTGAGGGGATATAAGCTATGCTTACTTTTCCTCCAATAGTCTGGTGATGGTGACTACACATTGAAGTGACTGGGATAAGGCTTTCTTGAACTATACCGTCATACCCGTCGGAAGGAAAGGTAGTAATTTCGGTCATAGGTTCAAATCTACCCTTCCATAAGTCGTTTACGTATGCTTTCGCAACTCTTCTAGGAGTATCAGATGAATTAGGATCATTTTTCCAATCACATCCCAGGGCAGTTAAAAACTTTCCGAATGCTTTTGCAGCGTTCTTTATAATCTCTTCTTTTTCTGCGGTGCTCAACACACCCATTTTTCCTTTGGCAGCTAACTGCGAAGATACACCGTTGGCGTAACCTTCTTTAACTAGTTCGGTACCTTCTATAAACTTTTTTGACATCTATAACTTTTTAAATATACTTAAATATACGAACTTTTGATTAAATATCCAAATAGTCCTGTATTTCTTTTGAATCTTTTTTCTCCCATGGGTACACTATCCATCCTGAAGTATCTTGTAGTTCTTGGGCAAAATAATCCGGTTTTACTATAGATGATAATTTATAATGTAGGGTAGCAAACTTACAGTCAAACATCGTCTCTCTCAACTCAAATAATGTTTTACCACTATCCGCTATATCATCAATTACTAGCAGTCTAGGAGGGTGTAAATAAGTGAGTTCCTTGTATTTAGTACCGAACCTATGTGAATAGAGAATTGCTAGAATTGTGCCGCCTCTTGGTATTCCAGCTACGTAGTCTATAGGTTCTTCTATTTGTGCATAAATCTTATCTAATAAGCCATATACATCTTCCCAACTTAAATAAACTTTTTTATTCATAACTATAAGATAGTAAATTATCTCTGTTTTAACAACTTTAGAATTTGCTTTACTGTTTTACTCCCTACTTCTACTTCATGGTACGGTAAATTATGTTCCTCTAATTTAGCTTTGCATAATTCATCAATCTCTATAGATTGTTTTAAATCCTGGAATCTTTCTGCTTCATTAATTTCAGTATTAGATCTCTTCAACAGGATGTTTAAATTGTCGTAATTGTTATGTAAGTCAACAACCATTTTATGGAAGGACTCTCCGTAATATTCTGCTGGATACCCTTTAGTGTAGTAGCTGTGATATATAGTTGAGAACATTATAGGTGAATCAATAACAATGTAATCTACTTTACCGTAGGATTGTGCTATACCTCTATGTTGGTTAGCAAATACGTATAACTGATCTTGTATAGCAGGGTAATTTTTATCCCATGCTAAAGTTTTGGGAAATTCATAAGGATTATTACAACTAATATGTTTTTTCTTTAATTTGTAAGTAATTCCTGCTGAAATAGATGATTTTCCAATTCCTGGTCCTCCGAATAAGTTTATGAGTATACTCATTTACCCTAGTAGTTGTCTAATCAAACTAAACATGTAACCAACCATACCTACTACATTAAGAAGAGATAGATTGTATTGCTTTGTTTTCTGTGTCTGAATAGTTAATAAACCTAATCCTATGAAGGAACCAAGTTTACCTAGTGGTGTATCTATAAAATAAGGTGATACCATCATTAATGCCGTTCCTAAATAAAGAACTCCATACTTATAAAAAATGTCTTTCATGAAAATATTTCGTTTAAAATTGTTGATAGTCTTATTCCTGCTTGATATAATCTTTGGTCTATAATTGGTAGAACTTCATATACATAATCGTACGATAAGTAAGATCCTGCAGTAGTTTCATAAATTTTAGGTACATATGAATGAGATTCCTTAGACCATTCTAATGCATTTCCTTGAGGAAAATCTGCTTTATTATTAAATTGGTTCATAAGCTTATCAGCATATTCTTTATAACTCATCTTATAATCATCAATGATACCTGCATCCCATAAATCATGTAGGTTAGTCCAATTCTCAGCTCCTTTTCTTCCTTTGAAGTTTACTTTAATTTTGTTACCTCCCCAATCTTCTTCTCTACCTGTGTGAAGTGGTTGATGTATATCACCCACCATATGAACTAAGTACTTTAAGTAGAATCTCTTCATATCCTCAGGAGCAGAAGGTAATTCTAATATTGCAATAGCTCTTTCTATAATCATTACAACGTTTTCTTGAGTATGTTCTATTTCATCATACTCTTTATCTATTGGGAGATTAATATAGTGCCACTTAGCAAACTCATCATATTCTGGGTTACTTCTCATCTCATCAGCCCAAGTACTAGCATTTGCAAGTGATTGTCCGTCTAATAAATCTCTAACTTTTTCTCTAACCTCTTCTGTTAAGTTATTTTCTGCTATTTCACCAACTACTCTATGACCAGTCTTACCCCAACCTAATAGATTGAAAGGTATTAATAAAAGTATAAATATATTTTTCATAGTAAATAAAAAAAGGGGAGTGTTTAAGCTCCCCTAATTGTTTCTTTAAAAGTTATAACGTAAACTTGCGTTCCAAGTTCTACCAAATCCAAACCATACTGAGTTTCTTACATCAACGCCTTCCCAGGTTACAGAAGTATCATCAGCGTGAATATTTGAGTTAGATTCTGCAATATATGTTGTATTGAGTAAATTGTTAATATTTGCTCTTACAGTCCATCCTTTACCAATTTTTCCAGTTATACCAAAATCAACTAAACCAAAAGAAGGTAATTTAAGTGCTCCATTGTTATCAGGGTTAGTAAACTCTGAGTCAGTAATAGAATAATCAGCATACAGCCCATCGACAAATCTATAATCTAAATCTAGTGATAAGTGTTTTCCAATTTTTTGATCTACTCCTATATTACTAGTAAATTGTGCGGCATCTCCTACTTTAGCATCTTTTAGGTAAAGTGTACCCGTTCCAATTGATTCTTGATTTTCATCAAATAGTTCTGAAGTAAAATCTTTAGTATATCTCCAATCACCGATTGATAACATACCTGTAAATCTAGTAGAACTAGATAACTGATATTTACCTTCAAATTCTATACCATTGTGTCTTACATCAATATCTTTAAATTGAGCTGATCCATCTACACCAAATTGGTTAGATAAAGAACGAGTAACAAATCTATTACCCCAAGTTGTAGAATATGCATTAACTTTAAATGATAAATCTTTACCAATAAAACCATACCCTAATTCAATAGATTTAATTTCCTCATTTTGTAAATCAGGATTAATATCATTTATATAATTAGGAAATACAGCACCAAATTGAGGTTGACGTGAAATATACCCTGTATTAAAGAATACATTTTGTTTTGCATCAATGTTGAAGTTAGCACCTCCTTTAATATAACCACCACGTTGGTTTTGTACCTCTGATTCTGGGTTATCTGGTACGTCAAAGTAGTCAATTCTTTGAAATGCTTGATTTGAAAGTCCAGATTGTACTACGGCTGTTAGTTTATCACCACCATATTCAAACATAGAGTTTACACCAGTCCATCCAACTTTACCTACATTATGATAATCAATCTTAGGTCCATCTAAACCGGTACTACCAAACGGACTAGCCGCAACAGTTGTGTTGATTATTTGACCATTAGAGTTCTTATTACCTGTTGAGTAGTACCCATCTAATCCCATAAGATTGTTTAGTACTCTATAATGCTGACCTGTATATTTTCTTAAATCAATACCAATAGATGCTTTAACTTTACCAAACTGTCCTTCTAAGTTAGAAATACCACCAACCCAATTATGTGAGTTCATTGATGCTCTTCTAATAAGTACTTCTCTGTTAACACTTGAATCTCTAAATCCGTTTGAACCAATTAAGAGTCCTGAGAAAGCTGAAATATCACCAGTATAACCACTAGTGGTTGATTGGTTATGTGCAACAATAGCATCAAAATTAATTGAACCGTCTGGATTTCTTGAACCTCTACCATTTTCTGAGTAATGCTCAGTAAGGTCTATTCGATATGGAAGTATATCAGAATCAGATGCTCTATAATTGGCTCCTCTTGGACCTGTTCCTCCACCTCTACCAGCTGAACCATATAATGATGTGGCTAATTTAAGCTTAGAATTAATTTTATAATCCCAGTTAAAAGTTGCTAATGGTTTATTATAGAAGTTTCTTCTCATTGAGAATTCTTCTCCATTTAGTGTACCTCCGTTTGAGTTCCATCTAGTATCAATTCCTTCATCACCGAAATTTTGGTAATCTCTAATAGAAACCCATACATCTCTTTGATGGTGCCATTGACCTGCTCCTAAGAATGAAAAGTTTAACTCATGTTTAGAACCTTCTGGTGCATATCCAATAGCAGTGAAATAATTAAATCCTTCTCCTGAGGTATTATTGATATACCCATTACCGCTCCATTTAGATAGAAGTACAGATGTTGCCCATCCACTTTCGCTCTTACCGGAATTGTAAGAAGCTACAGTCTTTGAGTACCCATTATTACCCACCATTTGTGAGATTGAGCCTCCTTTTTCTTTATCAACAGCTTTAGTAAAAATGGAAATAGTTCCTCCAACTGAAGGGACTGCCAATTTAGTTGCTCCCAATCCTCTCTGAATTTGAATACCACTAGCAACATCAGTTAAACCTTGCCAATTACTCCAATACAGTCTACCATTTTCCATATCGTTAACTGGTTGTCCGTTAATTAAGATAGAAGTATTAGTTTGATCAAATCCTCTTAAAGATATTCTTGAATCACCATAACCACCGCCTTGCTTAGTAGCATAGACACCAGGTACTTTATTCATAATTTCAGGAAATTCCTGATTTCCACCTTTAAGTTGGATATCTTTTGAAGATATTGATGATACGGCAATAGGGGTTTTTCTTCCTACAGCAATATCAATTACTCCTGAGGTAACTACTACAGCATTTAATTCTGCAATATTTACTTCCATGGTAACATCTACAATTGATCTAGCTCCGATTACAACCTCTTGTTTGTTATAACCTACAGCACTAAAAACAAGAGTGCTTCCAACTTCTGGTATATTTAAATCAAAAACACCATTGAAATCTGCAATAGTTCCAATATTGGTATCCTTAATTACTATACTTACCCCAGGTATACCTTCGTTATTTTCGTCTACCACTTTGCCGGATACAGTACGTTCTTGTGCGTTTACAATTAGAAACAGAAAACTTAGGGAAATAGTCCACAGAAGTCTTGTTCCTGATTTTAAATAATTTTTCATTAGCAGTAATTTTTAAATTTTAAATTTTAAATATTGAACAAATTAAATTAACTTAAATTAAATTACCCAAACTGGTAAGTACCTTAACTAAAATAGTGTATATACTTAAAAATTCCGATTTGAAGTAATTTTTTCTTCACATTACATTCATGTAGTTGAGATAACCCAACCTTCTGTATGCACGTATAGTTTTTTTGATTTTTTTTCTACTAAATCTAGTTTAGCTGTTAACAATTCCCACTGAGGGTATGTTATTCCGGATGGCCCTATAGATGTTATAAACACTTGTAACCAATTTATGAATTCCTTTTTGCTCATATTATTTGACTCTATAGTCTACCCAATCTGTTCCTTTAGTATCTATGTTTGGAAATTCATAGATTCTTATTGTACCGTTAATGTCTATAGTCTTTCTAAAAGATGTAGGAACCATTGCACCTGTGGGTAATGTAGTGGTATTATCGTCAAATAAAACTTCGACTTTAACTTTTACATCTACCCCGAAGTAATTAGCGGCGTCTCTTTCAAAAGCTTCTAACTGACTCCACTGGCCTCTATTTAAACCTTGATGCTGTAGAACTGAGTTGAGATACGAAAAAGATTGATGAAGGGATTCTTTTGTACAGCTAAAAGAAGCTGCCGGAGCAAGGTGACCCTTATCGTAAACATTATCTTTATAATCTTTATCATCAGAGGTACTGATGCCTTCTGGGACCCAAAAACTCTTTCCTGATCTAGAAAATGTTCCGTTAGGGCAGGCTACAATGTAGGTTAATTCTAAAGGCTGTTGTGCTATTTCAGAGTAAACTACAGTAAATATATCTGTCTTGATTGTCTTGATTTGTTGTGCAGATATAGCAATTGAACATAACAGTAAAAATGTGCTTATACTATATTTTTTATTCATATGTAATATAACTTTTAAAAATTTAATTTATATCTAAATATAGTCAAATTAACTGTAAACGGCAACTATGAATGTACTTTTTTCAAAAATTAACTCCAACACCAAATTGAACAAATTCTCTTATTGGATCCATATCAAATTTTAAAGTAAAGTTTTTAATGTCATACATAGTTCCTACTTTTAAGGTAGTAAACTTTCCATTAGATTTGGGGAATGTAATTTCTCCTACTACATCTTCTCCTCTCCAGAAAATATCTTCTGATCCAAAGCCTATCATACAGTGTATACCAATTCTCTCAACCCTCCTACCTATACCGAAGTAAAAGGTTCTTTCTTTAATTAAATCATCTATTAAAGGAAAATCAATATCATCAATTTGCCCATCTTTGAAAAAAGTAGAACGATCAGGTTCATAGGTTGAATGAAAGTCCATAATAAAGTATATTTTATTACCAACAGCAAAGTACCCACCTAGTTGTTTATTTGTAGAATACAGAAACCCAACATTTACGATGGGTTTTTTACCTTTAATGGTATCTGTTTGTCCGTCTTCAAATACATAAACACGTGCAGGTTGTCTATATCCCTGAGGGGTGTAATAATTATAATCTATATATGTACTATATCCGTAATTTGGAGCTCCCCATCTTCCCCATCTACCGTAACCCCAATACGGGTCATAGTTATTGTACATATTAGAGTAGTAATATGGATTTTGACCGTAAAAATTAGATTGGTTATTTAGATTATTCGGTTGGTATGTAGTTGAAGAGTTAGATTTAGTTGTAGTAGGTGGGTTACTCCTCCAAGTACTTTGGGTATTTGTG
>Ga0209425_10000200_pt1 | contig 71102 bp, 65 predicted proteins | sample COG_05_FD_184749 | JGI IMG/M metagenome (GOLD analysis project Ga0209425, IMG submission 184749) | Pelagic Microbial community sample from North Sea - COGITO 998_met_05 (SPAdes) (version 2) | ecosystem: Environmental > Aquatic > Marine > Neritic zone/Coastal water | place: Helgoland, sampling...
GCGAAGAAGAAGACACAACATCAAAAGGCGGCATTATCATCCCAGATTCTGCTAAAGAAAAACCAAGCCGCGGAAAAGTTGTCGCTGTTGGTACTGGCAAGCTGCTTGAGTCAGGTGACACGCTAAAACCTGCTTTGAATGTAGGTGACAACATCTTATTCGGCAAATACGCCGGTACTGAAGTCACTATCGATGGCAATGACTTGATCGTTATGCGCGAAGAAGACGTCATGGGCGTTATCGAAGCTTAAATTCATTTATATTATTAAAGGAGACACGCATGTCTACTAAAGAAATTTCATACAGCACCGAAGGTCGCCAAGCGATGCACGCAGGCATCAACGCACTCGCTGACGCTGTACAAGTTACCATGGGCCCTAAAGGCCGCAACGTTATTATCGAAAAATCATTTGGCGCACCCACCATCACGAAAGATGGCGTGACGGTTGCTAAAGAAATCGAGCTTAGCGACAAACTCGCTAACATGGGCGCACAACTCGTGAAAGAAGTTGCTTCACAAACATCTGACGAAGCAGGCGACGGAACAACGACCGCAACTGTATTAGCACGCGCTATTTACACCGAAGGTAACAAAGCCGTTGTTGCTGGTGCAAACCCAATGGATCTAAAACGCGGTATTGATAAAGCGGTTGCAGAAGCGGTTGCTGAACTTCAAAAGCTTTCAACCCCTTGCAACGACGACAAGTCTATCGCGCAAGTGGGCACCATCTCTGCAAACTCTGACGAAGAGATTGGTCGCATTATTGCTGACGCGATGGCGAAAGTTGGTAAAGAAGGTGTGATCACTGTTGAAGACGGTTCTGGTTTTGAAAATGAACTCGACGTTGTTGAAGGTATGCAGTTTGATCGTGGTTACTTATCACCTTACTTTGTGACAAACCAACAAAGCATGACCACTGAATTAGAAAACCCACTCTTGCTCGTAGTTGACAAGAAAATTTCTAACATCCGTGAAATGTTACCTGTTCTTGAAAGCGTTGCAAAAGCGGGCAAGCCACTTGTCATCATCGCTGAAGACATCGAAGGCGAAGCGCTCGCAACATTGGTTGTTAACTCTATCCGCGGCATCGTAAAAGTGGCTGCTGTAAAAGCACCTGGTTTTGGCGACCGTCGTAAAGCAATGTTACAAGATATTGCAACATTGACAAAAGCGACTGTCATCTCTGAAGAAGTGGGCAAAACATTAGAGAACACAACATTAGAAGACTTAGGTTCTGCTAAACGTGTTGTGATCACTAAAGACGATACAACCATCATCGACGGCACAGGCGACAAAGGCGCGATCGAAGAACGCGTTACGCAAATTCGAGCGCAAATTGCTGACACAAGCTCTGACTATGACAAAGAAAAATTGCAAGAACGTCTTGCTAAGTTGTCTGGTGGTGTTGCTGTTATTAAAGTTGGCGCGACAACTGAAGTTGAAATGAAAGAGAAGAAAGCACGCGTTGAAGACGCACTTCACGCTACACGTGCAGCGGTTGAAGAAGGTGTTGTTCCTGGCGGCGGTGTTGCACTTGTTCGTGCACTGCAAGCCATTGAGAAACTCACCGGCGCTAACGCTGACCAAAACATGGGTGTTGCTATTACACGCCGTGCAATGGAAGCGCCTCTTCGTCAAATCGTTGCTAACGCAGGTTGCGAAGCCTCTGTTGTTTTAAATGAAGTATTGAAAAACAAAGGCAACTTTGGTTTCAATGCAGCAACAGAAGAATACGGCGACATGATTGATATGGGTATCCTAGATCCAACTAAAGTTAGCCGTACTGCACTTCAAAATGCAGCGTCTGTTTCAGGTCTCATGCTCACCACTGAGTGCATGATCTCTGACACACCTAAAGACGATACCGCTGCTGCTGGTCCTGCTGATATGGGCGGCATGGGTGGAATGGGCGGAATGGGAGGCATGGGCGGCATGATGTAAGCCCAGCTTTTTATAAAGCTCAAAAAAAACCCCGCTTTATGCGGGGTTTTTTTATGCGCGTCATTAACTCACGCCAACAATAGTGGTGATCACGTGAAAGGAAAATGAAATAATCGGGTTGAGAATAAACCACAAAATATTAGTGAGTAACAACGCCAATAAAATGAAAAACCCGAACGGTTCAATGCGCGAGAGTATCGGCAAATAGCGCTTAGGTATAAGAGCGGCTAAAATACGGCTGCCATCTAAAGGCGGAATCGGAAGCAAATTTAAAGCGCCCAACATTAAATTCATAATAATGCCAATATGCCCCATATACATTAACGCAGTATTCGTCGTCGACACGACTGGGTTAAACGTGATAATTAGCTTGATAAAACACGCCCACAAAAATGCCATAATAAGATTTGAAAAAGGACCTGCCAATGCCACTATCGCCATGTGGGAAAGTGGTTTTTTAAAATTGCGCGGATCAACTGGCACGGGCTTTGCCCAACCAAATAAGAAACCGGTTTGCAAAAGGAACATCATTACGGGGACAACGATCGTACCTACTGGATCAACATGCTTTATCGGGTTTAAGGTCAATCGCCCTGCAAATTTTGCGGTCTTATCCCCGAAATAATAAGCCACCCAACCATGTGATACTTCGTGCACAATGATCGCTAGGAGCACAGGTAGCACCCAAAGAATAAACTTTTGAATAACAGAGAGTTGCGAAAAAACGTCCATTACTGGTCCCTATATGGCTAAATATTTACTGCATAATATCAGCCTGTTAGGCAATAAACTAGTCAACTCCTGTAAGTTGGCCATATTTTTGCTATAATTAATGTATGAGTAATTGAGGGACCTTTCATGAAAACACTGAAACAAATAACAACACTCATCAGCACTCTCCTGATTAGCACAACGCTTATGGCTGCTGAGCCAAATCACGTAGGTCTTGTTTTATCAACAAAAGGCGCTGTGGAAGCCATTGACGCAGAAGGCATAGCACACACCCTAGGCCGACGCTCTCAGTTTTATGTACAGGAAACCATTATTACCGATGTTCAATCTAAAGCAAAAATACGATTTCTTGACGGGAACATTGTGTCACTCTCACCTAAAAGTGAATTCAGAATTGAAGAATATGTTTATGACCCATTGAAAGCCTCTGAAAATGTGTACTCCGTTAAACTATTAAAAGGCGCAATGCTTTCTGTATCAGGTGCCATCGTTAAACTTAACGCCAAAAAATACAAAGTTGAAACCAGTGTTGGTACCATCGGTATTTTGGGTACAACTTTCTTCATTGAATCTGACGGCAGAGAAATCAAAATTATTCACGTGGATTCAACAGGTGAAAAAAATGTCTTCTTCGACCCACTAGGGGGTGCAGCAAGAGTTGCGATTGGCAGAGAAAAAATGGCGACTATCAGTTTAAAAGAAGGCTGCCAAGTGTCTGCTGATATTGTTTCGGCATCAGGCTGTGTTACAGGCATAGACGTGAGTGATGTGACGCCAACTGAAATGGAAACTATCATTACTGACTCAGGCGCTGGAGTCATCACACCCGAAGACACCAGCAACGTAGAAGCTGTAGGAGGCGACCTAAATCAATCCTTAAAGCAATCAACTTATGATGAAGTCAATGCCAAGATGGAAGAGATTGAAAGCGCACAGGACTTAACTACTCAAGAAACAGTGGGTGCAACCTGCAACGCTCTCTAATCTCTTTATTTACGCGTCCAAGTGTAAACCCCATCCCAATCTTCCCCTGGCGGGGATTGCTGAAATTCCTTAATACGATCAAGGTAGAGCTGATAAAAAAGTTTTTCTGGGAATGTTTCAAGCAAAGTATTAAATTGCTCTAAAGCTTTCGTCCAATCTTGCGCCCGGTATGCTTCAAGCGCTTGACGCTCTCTCTCTAGAACGTCCAACACACCCTGAGTGACATCGTCTTTTAAACCTAACGGTTCGTAAATATCCACGCCATCCTCTTTGCCCTTAACTCGCACACAGTCCAAATGACGATAGCAATAATTATCCGCTTTGACACGAAGTGTATCCGTTACAATACAAGCAACACCATAATATTTTGTTAAGCTTTCGACGCGAGAGCCTAAGTTAACTGCATCACCCAACACCGTGTAAGAACGTCGATATTTTGATCCCATATCACCAACATTCATTACACCCGTGTTTAGTCCGCAACTGATTTTAACTTCATCAATGCCGATTTCTCTAAATTCAGATTGCATTTCATCCACTTTCGCTAACATGGAAAGCGCCGCATCTAACGCATGCTCAGCATGAGCCTCATCCTCTAAAGGCGCGCCCCAAAAAGCAATAATCATATCACCCACATACTTATCAATCGTACCATCATGATCAAAAATAACTTCAGTTAACGGCGTAAATAATTGACTCAAAAATTCTTTAATCTTAGTCGCATCATTGAGCTTTTCAGAAATACTGGTAAAGCTTCTAATGTCTGTAAATAACACCGTCATTTCACGGCTTTCACCTTGCAATGACGTATCTTGATGAGCATCCATAATTTTATCGATGTAACGACTTGGCACATACTGCCCAAACATTGTTTTAATTTGGCGACGCTGCCTCCCTTCTACCGTAAAGCCATACATCAAATTAAACAAAGCAATAAATAGAATTGAAATCTCAGTCAACACCTCAGGCAAAACGATGCCATATTCCATCCACATATAAGTATTAAATCCTATCACCGCCCCCATACAAAGCATGACAATCAAAACTAGCAGAATCGAACTCACGAAGGGTAAAATAATTGAGAGCAAAACACCAAACACAATAATTGCAGCCGCTTCAAATCCAATTGCCCATGAAGGATAGTGCAAGAAATGTTGATCAATAATAGCCGCTGCTATATTGGCATGCACCTCAACACCCGGGTAAGACATTTTTTCTAAAGGGGTTGTAATCAAGTCATTTAATGTAAACGCTGACGCGCCAACAAAAACAATAGCCCCTGAGAGCTGGTCAGAAAAATCTTTACCGTCGAAAAGATCGGCAATAGAAATTGTAGGGAATGTTTTGGCTGGACCTCGGTACGGTATTAACATACGGCCTTCTGCCTCTAAGGGCACCCTTAAGTCCCCCAGCGTAAGACTGTCAATGACAATGTCATCATTAATCTGTACGGTTTGCAATTTCACATTATCTTCTAACAAATATAACCTTACCGCTTCTAAAGAAAGGGACGGGTATAATCCATCTTCGTATCGTAATAAAATAGGCACACGCCTAACAACGCCATCAACACCCGATACGAATGTTAAAAATCCTGCATTCTGCCCAGGGTTATGTATTTTTGGCAAATTTCCTATATAACTGTTCATCCCCATCACAACATAATGATCAGCTAAGCTAGGCTCTAATTCCAATAAAGGCGAAGGTAATGCACCTCTATTTGGCTGCGCTTGATCTATTTGGTTGTAGAAAAATAAACCCAAAACAACATCGCCAGTCGTTAGCGTTTTTGACAACACAATGTCACTGTCAAACAATGGCCTCAACGCATTAAGATATTCAAATAATTGCGGATCTTCATATTTTTCACCTTTCAACATATCAATAACAGCTTGCGCCGCATTAATATCCTTGTCGGAAAACACAACGTCAAACCCTATAACAGCAACGCCTTGGTCTTTTAGCCTTACTATCAATTCAGCAATTTTACTTCTAGGCCATGGCCAACGGCCTATCGCTTCAATACTTTTTGCATCAATATCAATGACAGCAATAGGCACCTTTCCTGAGTAGGGTTCTATTTTTGTCAAGTTTAATCGTATGTCGTAATCGATATGATCAAGGCGTTTTAAAACAGATTCAATGACGGGGTTAGCTGCAGACCGTAAAAATAAAATGCCCACCGTAATTAACAGTCCGATGAATATGGGCAACCATTTATTTTTCATACGCCTCGTCTTTAATAACCAGTGGATGTGTAATCAATACCATCATCAAATTCTTTTAAACGATTGACGCCTGTTTTAACTTCACCATTACTGTTTAATTCAAACCAGCGATAACCAGGAAGGCGTGTATCCAATGCAAATGTATTAGAATCAGGGGAAAACTGCACACAGGTTGAAGGCACTGATAAATACTGTACGTCACCCTCTTGCATCTCAAACTGTTGGTGTATGTGCCCCCATGCAATCACCCGGAGCTTAGGATGGGAACGCACTGTCTCTAAAAACTTTTCAGGATTATGCAAACCAATATGCTCTAACCATGCCACGTTAATTGGCACGGGATGATGATGTAAGAATACAAACAAATATTTTTCAGGGTAACGATCTACCACCTCTTTAAAACGGACCAATTCATCGTCACTAAATTCACCATAGACTTTGCCATCGAGTGAACTGTCTAACAAGACAATTTGCCAGTCATCTGTCACAATTTCTTTATCGTCCAAACATTGCGTCGTGGACAATATGCGGGGCAAATCTGAAGAGTGATCGTGATTCCCTGGAATCCAATAAATGGGGCAAGTAAACGATCGGAGTTCTGTTGTTAAACGCTCATAAGCAGCTTCACTGAAGTCTTGGGATAAATCCCCTGTCAAGAAAATCATATCTGGATTAGGGTGTTCTGCTAAAACGAGATCCCTCACAGCCAAAAAACTGTTAAGTGTATTGCGCCCAGCAATTTCCCCATTCTCATCAGCGAATAAATGGGTGTCAGATATTTGAACAATCTTTAAGGGTATCGTATTCATACTTACAGTATAAGCTGTAGTCAGAAAAAATGGCAATACCAAAAATACAACCAAACATGGTTTCTCCAGGTGGATATCTCCCTATTTTCGCGCTCTTAGCGCTTTAAGTATATAAAGTACTTGAAGATTAACAAAAAAATAAGCAATAATAAGCGGTATTGTGCTAACAAAGGAATGAATAAATCGTGGCCAAGAAACAATGGAAAAAAAACTGTCTCACATTGAGCCTAGTCACTCTCGCCGGCTTATCAAGCACGCTTTACGCGGTAACACCTGATGATGCTCGAGGCATTACAACCATTACTCCCGGCGCGCTTCAAGATCGCTTACAAACCCCAATGTTTGAAGCCCCTGTTGCGAAAGGCAAAAAGATCACAGTTCCTTTAGATCAGCAAAAAACGCCTAGCCAAGCAGGCAAAATCGTATTCACCCTTAAGTCGGTCTCTATCACCGGCGCTCAAATTTACGGTCCAAATGAATTAGCATCATTTTACGATGAATATATCGGCACCGACATTACACTAGCTCAGCTCTACACTATCGCTGATGAAATCACTGAAAAATTACGCGAAGACGGTTATGTCATTTCAAAAGCCTATATTCCACCGCAACATATCTCTAGTGGAACTGCAGAAATTCGCATTATTGGCGGCTTTATAGACAAAGTTGACTTCAAAGGCGAAATGAAAGAGTCCGACATGCGCTTCTTAGACGCTTACGGCAAAAAAATCTTAGCTTCTAACCCATTGCAACTCAAAGTATTAGAGCGCTATGCCTTACTGGCGAATGACTTACCGGGCATACAATCACGCATCGTACTGTCACCTTCTGATGACGAAGCAGGCGCTGCTAACCTAACGTTCTTCATTGAGAAAAAACCATACTCTGGTTATGCAACATACAACAACCGCGGCACACTTTACACCGGCCCTCAACAGGTCGCAGCAGGCGGTAGCTTAGATGACCTCATCGCTGGCGGAAAAATTGGCGTTCATACCTCGGCAGCTACAGAGTTTAACGAACTTAAATATGGGCAGTTCTACTGGAACCAATATATTGGCACAGACGGTTTACAATTTAAATTTGAAGTCAGTGAAACCATTTCAAACCCACAATTTGATTTGAGTGAATTAGAAATCCTCGGTGTTACGCAAGTTTACGCTGCAGGCTTAACCTACCCACTCATTCGTAACCACACAGAAAACTGGTTTACGGAATTTGAAATTCAAGGGATGAATACACGTTCTATCACACAGTTTGATGATAGCCTACTCTATAGAGATACCATCCGCTCTTTGGCATGGGGAACAACTTATAACTTCTCTGATAAATGGCTAGGTTCGAATAGCACGCAGTTTAAAGTAACGAAAGGCATACCACTGCTTGGTTACACACATACAAATGCTTCTGAAACAGATGAGCCTTCCACACGAAACAAAGGCTCAGCGGTCTTTACTAAATTTAATATGTCTGTATCGCGCTTACAATCCTTACCAAAACGTTTCTCTGGATTATTTGCATTGAAAGGCCAGTACAGTTTTGACCGCCTGCTTTCTTCACAAGAATTCAGTTTCGGTGGCAGCCAATTTGGTTTAGGTTATGATCCATCTGAAATCTTAGGTGACCAAGGTGTGGCTGCTAAGCTAGAAATTCGTTGGGATGCTCGCACTGCGGTCTTTTCACAACTTCAATACTTTGCTTCTTACGACATGGGCGCTGTTTGGCATGATTCACCTCTCAATGTCGACGAGCCAGGTAAAGAGAGCGGCTCATCTGTTGCATTCGGTGCGCGCGTTGGCTGGACGCAATACTTTAATGCCAGCATAACCGTTGCAAGACCACTGACATTGAAAATACCTGAAAACATCGCTAAAGACGGAAGCCGCAGACCATGGCGCGGATTCTTTAACCTTAGTGCACGCTACTAGGTTTTTACGAATAAAAAAAATCCCCGCAATGCGGGGATTTTTTTTGGCTGGGATTAGGCTTAATTAAATTAAGCCAAGTTCTTTCACTGCATCACGCTCTTCACGTAACTCAACTAAGGTTGCATCGAATTTCTCTTTAGAGAACTCACTGTTGTGCTCAACACCTTCAACAACAAATAGCTTTCCATTTTCAACGCGACACGGGTAAGAGAAGATTAAACCTTCATCTACACCGTATTCACCTTGTGAACAACGTGCCAACGAAAACCAATCGCCTTCAGTCGTATCATGCATCACATTAAACACACTGGTAACAGCCGCATTGGCAGCACTTGCTGCAGAAGAAGCACCACGTGCTTTAATAATCGCTGCACCACGTTGTTGCACTGTTGATATGAAATCACCTTGCAACCAAGCAACATCACCAATCACATTTTCAGCTGACTCGCCATTGATTGTTGCATTATAAAAGTCTGGGAATTGTGTTGCAGAATGATTTCCCCAAATTGTCATTTTCTTCACATTCGCCACAGGCACATCAGCACGTTGTGCCAACTGCGCTTTTGCACGTAATTCATCTAATGCTGTCATCGCATAAAAACGATCATTCGGAATATCCGGTGCGTTATGCATAGCGATCAGACAGTTTGTATTGCATGGGTTACCCACAACTAACACTTGAACATCTTTAGCTGCGTGGGCATTTAACGCCTTACCGATTGGGCCAAAAATTCCGCCATTAATTTTCAATAAATCTTTACGTTCCATGCCTTGCTTACGTGGCACAGCACCTACAAGCACCGCCCAGTTAACATCAGTCATCGCTTCATTCACATCGGTTGTACAAACAACACTTTTTAACAATGGAAAAGCACAATCATCCAATTCCATAACAACGCCCGCCAATGCCGGCATGGCTTGCTCTAATTCCAATAAACTTAATTCAACCTGCGTGTTAGGTCCGAACATTTGCCCAGAAGCAATGCGGAATAAAAGCGCATACCCAATTTGTCCAGCAGCTCCTGTAATCGCTACCTTGATTGTTTTTTGTGTCATAGTGAATCCTATTAAAATCTATACAGTCCGCATTCTACCGCGAAATTTTACTCAGTCATAGCATTAAAGGGTCTCAAATTGAACAAATTTTGTTGCGATATTGCACTGTATCCACTATTGTATCTTTCATGACAAAATTTAATGAAACCATACCGCTAAGCCTTTATATCCACTTACCATGGTGTATAAAAAAGTGTCCTTACTGCGATTTTAACTCACATACTCAAGGTGACACACTGCCTGAAGCGGAATATGTGGATCGATTAATCGAAGAATTCGAAGCACAGCTTCCTCACATCTGGGGAAGACGCTTAACCAGCATTTTTATTGGCGGTGGCACACCCAGCTTATTTTCAGCCGACGCATTAGACCGCCTACTCTCAGCCATCAATGCCCGGTTACCGTTTGCGAACAATCTTGAAATCACCCTGGAAGCCAATCCCGGCACAGCAGAAGCAGAACGCTTTAAACGCTACCGAGAAATAGGTATTAATCGCTTATCCATTGGCATTCAAAGCTTTAACGATACGCACCTAAAAACACTGGGGCGGATTCATGGCAGCGATGAAGCGAAAGCCGCTATCGGCTTTGCGCGTGATGCAGGCTTTGACAACTTTAATCTCGACCTCATGTTTGCATTACCCAACCAAACAATAGAAGAAGCGCTTGCCGATATTCAAACGGCTATCGATTTCGAACCAAAACACATTTCATGGTACCAACTCACGATTGAGCCCAATACGCTTTTTCATCATAACCCACCTCCTCTGCCCAGTGACGATGAAAGCTGGGAGTTGCAAACACAAGGCGTTAAACTCTTAGACGAACATGGCTATAAGCAATATGAAGTGTCTGCTTATTGCCGAGAAGAAAACCATTGTAAACACAATCGGAATTATTGGGAATTTGGTGATTACCTCGGTATCGGCGCAGGTTCACACAGCAAAATAACGCATATGGATTTACAACAAGTCATTCGTCACTGGAATGTTAAAAATCCAAAAGATTATTTAAACACAGAAAAAGCCTTTGTTGCCAATCAACATATTTTAACGCAAGATGATCTTCCGCTTGAATTTATGTTGAATGCATTGAGATTAAAAGAAGGTGTGCCTGCATCGCTTTATACAGAACGCACTGGGTTAGATCTAGAATCAATTGAAGAATTGTTGCAAAAAGCGAAACACAAAAAACTATTGCTTAGCGATCAAGATGTCATCAAACCTACCGCATTAGGCGAACGTTTTTTAAATGACTTAGTGACGCTTTTTTTATAATTCAAAATGGACCCCGGATAATGCTTCGCATTTCCGGGGCGACGTACGCTTTAAACTGTTAAATCCAATACAACCGCTCTAGGCGACATATCTGTATAAGTTTGTGCATCAGCATCCCAGGTGAATTTAATATTCCCTGTAGAATAGGTTTTACCGTTTGCCATAAGATCCGTGCGGAGACACGTTATACCTGGTAACTCCATTTGATCAGCAGTCACTACATCGCTTATAGATTCTATTTCTATCGCAACGCCATTACTTGAACCTGCTGTGTACACAACAGAAAGATCACTACAGGGTGCATCAGCCGAATAACCAATAGATGTGGTTGAACCATCAATAACATAAGCTTCACCAGGTAGTGCAATCACAGAAAAGGTCCCCAAAACATGGTTGCTGCTTGACTTTGCCATAAACAAGGATCGTGAATTGTTATTAGCGCTCTGCACATTAAAAGGAGCAGCAATCGCACCCACACTCAACATACTCGCCAATATTCCCGCACCTACAATTACATTTCTTTTTAACATAAATCGAACTCCTTTAGTTTAAAATTACTTCGTAAAATCCATTACAACATTACGAGGACTCATTGCGGTATATTCATGCGTAGACTCATCCCAAGTAAGCATTATGTTGCCGGTTGAATATTGCTTGGCATCAACAAAACTGTCTACTTTAAAGCATGTTAACCCTGAACCAAACGATAGGTAACCATCAGACGTTGCCTCCATCGTCATCGGTTCAATTGGATGGCTTTTTTCATTATCATTGTGAATTTCACGAACCACTTGCAAGTCACTGCAAGGCGCCACAACGGAATATCCCACTAAAAAAGCAACGCTGTCGTATGCTAGAGGTTCATTGTTAGGCGTTATAGACGTGGTCGTTCCTAACACTTTTCCTGAATCAGCTGTGCCGCTCAACAAACTTGCATTTGCATTAACTGCAATAACACTTGCGAAAATACTGACTGAAAAAATTATGGATTTTTTAATCATGTTTGCCATTCCTTTAGACGTTATAAAAAATGAATACATTGGAATTATACGCTTATGGAGAACACGATCAAATGATTTAATGTAACGGTGGGTAACCGTTAATTATTGGTATACACAAAATCCCAAACATCATGGCCCAAACGTTGACCGCGTGCTTCATATTTTGTGTTGGGCCTGTCGCCCTTTGAATGTGTTAATGAAAAATTTTTCTGCTCATCTAATACCGATTGAATATGCGTTGCATAATCTTCCCAATCAGTTGCGATATGTAAAACACCGCCAGACTTTATTTTTTGTGACAACTTTTCAATAAATTCCGACTGAATCAACCGGCGCTTGTTATGTTTTTTCTTATGCCAAGGATCAGGAAAGAAAATGTAAATGCCTTTTAATGAATGATCAGGAATGCAATTGATTAACACATCATTTACGTCCGCGCGATAGACATGAATATTGTCACACCCCGCTTCTTGTGCGCCCATCAACAAACGACCAACACCCGGCTGATGCACTTCAACACCAATATATTGTTGTTCCGGATATTTTTTTACGAGCTCCAATAATGATGCACCCATACCAAAACCAATCTCAAGTATTGCCTCTTTAGGATCAATTAAGCCATCTTCAACATTCAGCCCGTATTTTTCCATCAAGGTATCATAAGCACGGCGTTGTCCTGGTGTCATCTTACCTTGACGTAAAACGTAACTTCGAATCGGTCTATGCTGCATTATTCACTCACCTTCGCATGATCAAAGCTGTGTACAGCATCAACCAACACTTCCACATGTTCAAACGGAATGTCTGGCAACATGCCATGACCAAAATTAAATATGTGCCCTGGCCCTTCGCCATAACTATTCATCACACGGTGCACTTCGCGTCGAATATTGTCAGGTGATGAATACAAAACAGAGGGCTCTAAATTTCCTTGTAGCGCAACTTTATCTGCAACACGCGCGCGCGCTGTTGCTAAATCAATGCTCCAATCGATACCGAGCGCATCTGCACCGCTATCAACCATTGATTCAAGCCAAGGATGACCGTTTTTTGTGAACATTATCACAGGCACTTTTTTGCCTTCAGGGCTTAAGTGTAAACCCGCAATAATTTTCTTCATAGGATCTAAGGAAAATGGGCCGTAGGTTTGCGTTGACAACACTCCACCCCAACTATCAAACAACATAACAGCATCAACACCTGCAGCAATTTGAGCGTTCAAATAATCTGTTACTGATTGGGTTAACGTTGCCATTAAATGATGTAATAACGCTGGCTCACTGAACATCATTTTTTTAATGATGCTGTATTGCTTACTGGGGCCGCCTTCAACCATGTACGTCGCCAACGTCCAAGGACTGCCAGAAAAACCAATCAACGGCACACTCAATTCTGGCTTAATTAATTTGATCGCATCAGTCACGTACCGTAAAGACAGATCCGGGTCAGGCACGCCCAAGGCATGAATATCACGCTCAGTGCGGACCGGTTTTTTAAAACGCGGGCCTTCGCCTGCTTCGAAATATAACCCTAATCCCATTGCATCGGGGACGGTTAAAATATCGGAAAAAAGAATCGCGGCGTCTAAATCAAATCGCCTTAAAGGTTGCAGCGTGACTTCACACGCTAATTCAGGGTTAGTGCACAGTGACATAAAGTCACCGGCTTTGGCGCGCAGCGCTCGATATTCAGGCAAATAGCGGCCCGCTTGACGCATTAACCACACAGGCGTTTTATCAACAGGCTCTCTGTGTAATGCTTTTAAAAAGTTTTGATTGGCATGTTTCATGCGGAGGATATTAACAAAATCGGGGAGGATTTAATAGTGAAGAGTAAAGCCCAACCGAACACAGACGCTCGGTCGGGTACAAAAACTCGTTTAGTCGATGAAACCGTAAATTTTCAGTTTCTTACGTAACGTACCACGACTCAAGCCTAACAAAATAGCTGCTTTAGATTGGTTACCCTTAGTGCGTTTCATCACTTCGGTGAGTAACGGTAATTCAAGCTCAGCTAATGCGAGATCATAAAGATTACGCGGGCTGTCGTCAGTCAAGGTATCGAAGTATTTTGCAACAACACTTTGCACATGATCCTGCAAAGAATTGCCAACTTTTACTTCTTCAACGCTTGGCATAGCGGTTGTTAGTTCTACAGTGTCGAAATTTTCCATTGCTGCCTTCCAATTATCTAAATTAAACTATCGATGTCTATTCCAACATCACCCAAGCCATCTGGCATTCACGTGTTTCTCAGTAATCTGATTAAATCATGATAAATGCTTGTTTTTATTAGTATATACTCATCCTTCTTCTTATGGCCTGATCATTATAACATCAGGCACAAAATGCACAAGCACTTCCTACTAAAATTATCCCTTTTTTTGTAAACTGCATAAAATCCAGCCCGAATCATATCTAACTGACTGAAAATAAAAGTATTGTTCGTAGGCTTCGCGCACGCTTTCCACCTGGCTTGAGAGAATACCAGACAGAAATAACAGACCACCGGGCTTTGAGAGCTTTTCAATTGTTGGCGCAAGCGAAATGAGGGGTGCTGCCAGTATATTCGCAACAACAATGTCTGCCTCTCGCGCTGGCATATCTTCAGGCAAGCCCACATTAAAGTTCTGATTAATATCAGGATTTAATAAGAGATTGGCCTCTGAGGCCAACACCGCTTGCGGATCATTATCAATCGCCCAGACCTCACCCGCACCGAGCACGAGCGCAGACAAACCTAAAATGCCTGATCCACAACCGTAATCAATAACGAACTTGTCTGATAAATCTAACTCCGCCAAGTATTGCAGACACAACCCCGTGGTTTCATGCGTACCCGTACCAAAAGCCAGACCGGGATCTAACATCAAATTTCGCGCGGCAGGATCGGGGACATCACTCCAGCTAGGGCATACCCAAAAATTATCCGCAAACTGAATAGGTTGAAAACGATCAAGCGAGGCTCGCACCCAGTCTTGATCTTCGAGCTTTTCAAACACGCAGTGCGTGACAGCCTCCTGGGATTCAAAAAAATCCATCGCGGCTTTGATATCATGATCCTCATCAAATAAAGCCACAATATCCGTTGCCTGCCACAAAGGTTGGTCGCCCAGTTCCGCACAAAACAACGGTTCATCACCATGGTCTTTTAACGTGACGCATAACGCGCCCATTAAATCACACTGCGCATTGATCGCCTCTACTTCATCCCGCTTAGCGGTGAGTGTGAGTTGCAGCCATGACATCAGTCATCCATTCCTAGCATTTTCTCAAGATAGTGAATGTTAGCACCGCCCTCAATAAAACCTGGGTCCTTTAAAATTCTTTTATGCAAATCAATATTCGTTTTAATGCCTTCAATAACAATTTCATCTAACGCATTGTTCATACGCCCAATCGCTATTTCTCTAGATTCTCCGAACGCAATAATTTTTGCAATCATGGAGTCATAGTAAGGCGGCACGCGATAACCGCTATACAAATGTGAATCTACACGAATGCCCGGACCACCTGGCGCATGGAAATGCGTCACCGTACCAGGGCAAGGAATAAAACTTTTTGCATCTTCTGCATTAATACGACACTCAATCGCGTGGCCTCGGAATTGAATATCACTTTGCTTTAAGGACAAAGGCTCGCCCGCTGCAATGCGCAACTGCTCTTTAATGATATCAACGCCCGTCACCATTTCGGTCACTGGGTGCTCTACTTGGATCCGTGTATTCATTTCAATGAAATAGAACTCATCATTTTCAAATAGAAATTCGAATGTGCCCGCACCGCGGTAATTCATTTCTTCACACGCCTTGACACACACCGCGCCAATTCTATCACGCAACTCTGGCGTGATACCTGGCGCTAACGCCTCTTCCACAACTTTCTGATGACGACGTTGCATAGAACAATCACGCTCACCTAAATGCACAGCATTACCCTGCCCATCGGCTAACACTTGAATTTCAACATGACGAGGTGTCACCAAGAATTTTTCCATATACACTTTTGAATTGCCAAAAGCTGCGCTGGCTTCAGTTTGCGTCATTGCAATAGAGTTAATTAACTCGTCCTCTTCCCACACAACGCGCATACCACGACCACCGCCGCCGCCCGCTGCTTTCACAATTAAAGGATAGCCAATGCGTTTTCCGATCGCTAAATTTTCAGCCGCATCGGTGCTTACCGGTCCATCAGAACCTGGCACACAAGGAACGCCCGCTTTTTTCATACATTTAATTGCAGACACTTTATCGCCCATCAAACGAATAGTTTGCGCATGAGGCCCGATAAAGATAAAACCACTGTTTTCAACTTGTTCTGCAAAATCGGCATTTTCTGCCAAGAAACCGTAACCCGGATGTAAAGCAACCGCATCACTGATTTCAGCCGCACTGATCACACTTGGAATGCTGAGGTAACTGTCTTTAGGCGCAGCCGTCCCGATACAAACAGATTCATCACATAATTTTACATGCATTAAATCTCGATCTGCTGTTGAATGCACAGCAACGGTTTTAATACCCAATTCTTTACACGCACGCATAATGCGAAGCGCTATCTCACCGCGATTTGCAATGACAACTTTGTCTAACATAGTGTGTCCTGTGTTTTTTATTCAATAATAAAGAGAGGTTGATCAAACTCAACAGGGCTTGCGTTTTCAACAAGACGCGCTGTGACTTTGCCTGAACGATCAGCTTCAATTTGGTTAAACATTTTCATTGCTTCAATCAAACACAGCGTATCTCCAGCTTCAACGTGTTGACCAATTTCGATGAAGGGTTTAGCGCCCGGCGTTGGTGCTAAATAGATGCTACCGACCATCGGTGATCTTAACATATGCTTCTCACTTTCATCCGCTTGCGGTGCTGCAGGTGCTGCAGGCGCTGCTGCCGCTGGCTGAGGAGCCGCCGGCAACGCAGGCGCTGAAACATTCACCGCTGCTGCTGGCGCTTGAGGTAAAGCCACCGCACTTGTGTGCAATGAAATACGCACCGACTCTTCGCCTTCGTGGATTTCTAATTCGCCAACGCCGGTATCCTTTACCAGCTCAATGAGTTTCTTTACTTTACGTATGTCCATACTAGTTTCCCGTGTTAATGTTGCTGAAAATAATTATTCGCTGCCAACAGCGCCAATTCGTAACTGTAAGCGCCAAATCCACTGACAACGCCAACGGCAATGTCAGAAAAATAAGAATGATGTCGAAACGCTTCACGCGTGTGGACATTGGATAAATGGATTTCAATCATCGGCATCTCAACCGCAAGCACCGCATCGCGAAGAGCAACGCTAGTATGCGTGAAGGCTGCTGGATTAAATAATAAAAATTCGGTGTCATCGTCACGAGTGGCGTGAATGCGCTCAATAAGAGTCGCCTCATCGTTACTTTGAAAAGAAGCCAGCGTATGCCCCATCTCTGAAGCCCTTCTGATCATGCTTTGATCAATCGTAGCAAGATCAACATCACCATACTTATCAGGCTCTCGTTTGCCTAATAAATTCAAATTTGGGCCGTGTAACAATAAGATGCTCGCCATGGTAAACCTTTATTTCGATAACTCTGGCGTATTTTGCCTTAAATGGGATTGAATGTCTAGATCCCTGCAGTATCGACGAAGATAAAGGCAATTAGGCCCTATGTCGCTTTATTCTTCACCAGATAAGGCTTAGTCACTTCAAATATGGCTGGTAATATTGATACAAAAATGACCGCCATGACGGCTAATGAGAAGTGCTCACGTACAACATCGAGCCCGCCGAACCAAAAACCTGCATAGGTCACAACACTGACCCACAGAATGGCTGCAAAGATACTGTATGAAATAAAACGACGATAACCCATATTCGCGACGCCCGCGACAAACGGTACAAACGTACGAACAATCGGCACAAATCGTGCGATGATAATGGCTTTAGGACCGTACTTTTCATAAAAAGCATGCGTCTTAGCTAAGTATTGTTTATTGAATAGACGTGAGCTATCTGAACAGAAAAGCTTCGGACCTAAAAAGCGTCCGACAGTGTAGTTTACGGTGTCGCCCAAAAGCGCAGCGCAAATAAGAAGAGGCACAACAATAGCGATGTTCAAACTCGTGCCGGCAGCCAGCGCGCCCGTTGCAAATAACAAAGAGTCGCCTGGCAATATAGGGGTGACAACAAGACCCGTCTCACAGAACACAATTAAAAAAAGCGCGGCGTAAGTCCAAACGCCATAATTTGCAATAAACACCGCAAGATGTTTGTCTATGTGCAAAATAAACTGTATTAACTGTATTGCCCAATCCATAAAATCAACTCTTTATATAAACGTCGAACCGATTCGACTTGCCTTCATAACTAAAACTCGGCGGCATACCCACCAAGTCCTGACTTAATCTTGCTCTTTTTACTACAATTCGATGCCGCGCGCAAGCAAATGCTGCGTCAAACAAGGCCTGAGCATCGCAAGTAACTGATACAACCTCTTGTAATAACTGCATTTCTTTTTTAACCAAGGCACTCTTGATCTTTGGAGGAAACATCGGATCAAGGTAGACAACATCAAAGCCCAAGGGCTGTGAGCGCATAAATTTAACTGCGTCTATTTCACGCAAAGACATGCGCGCTGCAACAGGTACTGATTGTTCAACCGCGCGCTTCAAACCATCACGCAACAGTGCCGCAACAAACGGTGAAGACTCCAACATCGTCACCTCGCACCCCAAGTGTGCCAAGATAAAACTATCACGACCCAGCCCCGCTGTTGCGTCTAACACGCGCAAGCCAGGATGCTTTTTCAAACCCACAGCACGCGCAACTGCCTCGGATTTTATACTGCTTTTTTTAGCGCGCGCCGCTAAGGCACCCTCAACAAAATCAACTGACACTGCGCCCGGCGCATCTTTGCGCAACGCTTTTAGCTGCAAACGATTATCGACATACTCAAACACATGCGTACATGATCCATCCGGCACGTCCTTGCATGCAAGCCCCAAGGCATCTGCCAACACGCTCGCTTGCTCCGTTGTATTTAATACACAGACTTCAATCATTTTTTCCAAAACCCATTCTCACCCAACATAACAGGCTGAAAAAATATTGTAGAAGGGAACGAGCGGGAAAGCCAGCCATCTGCGGGTTTGTTTAACTCGCAAGCTATCAGGTAATATATGCAAAAGATAAGAATGAGAGCAATACAGCATGAGCGAACATAAAAAAGACAGATGGATGCCCGCAATGAATCTACAGACCGCCAAAAAAAGGGCTGCATTATTACAGCGCACCCGTGACTTTTTTCAATCACGCAACGTCCTTGAAGTGGAAACCCCCCTACTATGCCACACCAGCACACCTGACCCAATGATTGATAGCTTCGCGCTAGCAGGCCAGCAAGGTTTTCTCCAAACTTCACCAGAATTTGCAATGAAACGCCTACTGGCTTCAGACTACGGATCCATCTACCAAATATGCAAAGCATTCCGACAAGAAGAAAGTGGTCGAAACCACAATCCTGAATTCACATTATTAGAATGGTACAGACCCGGCTTTAACCATCACGACTTAATGGACGAAATGGATTTATTTTTACAAGCAACGCTGGACACGCAGCCTTGCGACAAAATCAGTTACCAAGCTCTTTTTGAAAAACACTTCCATCTCAATCCACTTATAGCGACTCTCGAGGAACTCAAAACGATTGGATCGCAACACAACATCCATTATTCAGCAGAAGCCGATAAAGATACCTGGTTACAGTTAATTTTATCGCACGTCATTGAACCAACACTCGGAAAAGAAAAACCAATTTTTATTTATGATTATCCTAAAAGCCAAGCCGCGCTTTCTGTGATTAAAGGCGACATTGCTGAACGGTTCGAAGTTTATTTCAACGGCATTGAACTTGCCAATGGTTTTCATGAACTCACCGATGCTAACGAACAACGTGCGCGTTTTGAAAAAGAAAATGTATTGCGTGAAAAAATGGGTAAAGACACGCTTCCTACTGATCATTTATTACTGTCTGCACTTGAATCTGGTCTACCAAACTGCGCCGGGGTTGCCTTAGGGTTCGATCGACTTGTCATGCTAGCCACAGAACAGCTGAGAATCGAAAACGTCATTGCATTCACGACAGAAAATACCTAAACTCTCCAAAAAAACGAGAAGGCAATAACATGAAGAAAACACTTTTCCTGTCAACAGATCCGTTTAATGAGTCTCCCCATAGTCAACGTTCACCAGATAAACATTGACCGGGCACTTTCACCGTCAGCAGAACAAAAGGACGCGCCTGTGCACAAAAACACCAGCAAATTAAAGCTTCTTTTACGTGAAGCAAAACATGATGAAGAAACCAGATTATGCATCGACATTGACGATTGTCTTTGGTTACATGGCGAAAATGGTCGCACACAGCTCAACGTGCATTTATTGAAAGTGATCGCCGCACAGCATGCCCTAGGTCGCGATACGACGCTGATAACGAACCGCTCTGAAGTCTCTGTCTTCGAAGAAGCCATCAAATGTAAAATGAGCGGCCAGCCTCAGCGCGAACGTGCAACAACAACGTTATTTTCAGAGCTCAAGACAAGAGGCTTTGGCCACGTAACACAAAGCCTCTGTTTTAAATACACGCCACACTTACATGACGCGAAAATGCAATCGACACAGGAACATATTGCAAAACATGAACTAACACACATTGCCCTCATTGAAGAAAAGTTCAAAACAACGCGCTGGAAATTAATTCGAAATGACGAAAAGTTAACCGCGCTAGAAGGCGGGCAGTTTGTTTCAAAAACAAAAGCCCAGCTATTAACTGATCTATTGAAAAAACGCATAAAAGTCAGCGGCGATATTTCAGACCCTGAAAAAAACCTTAGAAAAGCTTATGCGACATTCGCTCTATTCTTAGAAGAATCTTCAAACGCCTCTTTCCCTGACCTAATTAAAGCACTCTCGCGCGAATACTCTGAAGACATTGTTATACCGATCATTCGTGACCTCTATAAAGTGATTTTTGAAAATTGCGCAAGAGCACACTTTCCTGAGCACTTTCAATCATACGATGCTGTTGCAACAAAAACGAAAGATACCGAACTGAATATTAACGGCCACCGTGTTTTTGGTCGTGGCAAAGCTTTCAGCATTCGTTTTTTACAAGCACTCGTAAACAAACCCAATTTACGATGCGTACACATCGACGATAATTGGAAATATGTTTGCAGCGCGCTTGATGACGCTGGCATGGAATACGTGCACATCAACCCTAAAAACCCCCAACTTGCTTGTGAGCAATTATTGCGAGGCTTAATGACAGCGCAAGATCGGGTAAGAGCAGAAGAGATTATTGAGAGGAATAAAAGTTTTCCTACACGTTGCCAGGACAGTTTGTTTTCCGTCAAAGGAGCAGTCGCGGTTAGCGTCGCAGCGCTTGCTGTCGGTACGGCCGTTTATAAGATGCGGGGAGCATAAGGATTCATCACATCATTGTTGCAACCAACAATGATGTGTTATTTTGACGACGTCGCGACGCGATACATCCACACACCCAAACCGATAATTGAAATCACACCTAGCGCACTTGCAATAGGTGTGAAACTTTCCGATACAATACGTAACGCATTAGAGTTCCTGGTTATAGCAAACGGTATTGCCAAAATGACCCCCATGATTGACGCACCAGCAACCAAACCGCAGGCTTGCAATAAAGCATTGTGCTGATTATTGGCTGTCTGTGCTTCACTCACTATTTTTTCACGCTTCATTTGCGCTGACTTACGCCGACAAATATAAGATAAAACACCACCAATCACTAAAGGCACTGAGGCTGCAAGTGGCAAGTAAATACCGATACCTACCGCCAAAACAGGAAAACGGGAATGGCGACGCTTTGCAATCTCATCAACTACAATACTGAATACAGCGATAATGCCGCCAACACCAATCATAGCCCAAGGCAGATCGCCTTCAAATACGCCTTGCGCAATCGCCGCCATTAATCCAGCCTGGGGTGCTGCCAACATTTGTGAATGATCCATACCAGCGCGCGGAAATACACCGCCAATACCATATGCATGAAATAATAACTGCAAAATAAACGGCAACATTAATGCACCGATTAAACCACCAAACACCAACATCGCTTGCTGCTTCCACGGTGTTGCGCCAACCATTTGCCCGGCTTTCAAATCTTGTATCGTGTCATTCGCCATCGTAATCGCTGAGCCAATAATCGAAATGATTAAAATCGCAATTACTGCTTTATTCAGTGACGTCATTGCACCGGCATAACCTGGCATCAACTCAAAGACAACCATCAGTAATAAACAAAGCACTAAGATGCCCGCAATCAACATGCCGGAAGCAGGATTATTGGTCGCACCAATCAAACCAGCAAAATACCCTGAGAGCGAGGCTAGAATAAATCCAACAAACAATACATATAAAGCACCAATAAACGCAATCACATAACGTAAATTATTGCCATCACCTAGACTGGCCGATGTGAAATACATAATAAGGAAAAAAACCAATATCATCATAAACGCCAATACCCAGAATGCATGACGAATTGGAATATCGCGCTCGGTACGCGGAATGCCTGCAACCCCTTTACCTTCTAGATGACTTACAGAATAAATAGACGCTTTCAAACCTAAGTAAACTGGCTTGGCTAAATTGATTAAGGTCCAAACGCCACCGATCGTCATTGCACCCACACCAACATATCGAATATTGTTAGACCAGACGTCATGCGCAATCGCAGCACCCGTGCTTACAGAATCGAAACCGTGTAAACATGAAATGATCGGCACCCCACACAACCAGCCCAATACAATGCCCACAAATATCGCAATCGAAACATTCACACCAATGATGTAACCCGCTGCTATTAAGGCGGGTGACAAACCCACACCTAAACCAAATACTTTCCCACCTTGTATGGTCCAATACTCTAAGCTGTTCGCCAAAACACGTAGACCATCTTGTGCGAACTCAATAAGACCGCCAAACAATCCACCAAAGACTAAATACTTTATTTCTGAGCCGCTAGATTCACTGGCCTTTAACACGCTACCAATCGCAACGCCTTCGGGGAATTTTAAATTCGGATCTGCTAATAAAACACGTCGCAACGGAATGCTGAAGATCACACCGAGAATGCTGCCCACAACACCAATCGCTGCTGTTTCTATATAATTAAAGTCTGTCCAGTATTTCAAAATGATGAGTGCGGGAATAATGAAAATGATGCCAGAAGTGACCGCCTCGCCTGTTGAGGCTGCAGTTTGCACGATGTTGTTTTCAAGGATATTTGAATTTTTGAAAAATCGTAATGCGCCCATCGAAAACACCGCCGCAGGAATGGAGGCTGAAATGGTCAAACCCACTTTGAGCCCTAGGAATGCATTAGCTGCTGTTAAAATGATTGTCAGAAAAACGGCTAAGATTGTGCCTTTTAATGTGATTTCGGGAAGAGATTGAGTTGCAGGAATAAACGGTTCACTCCCTGCTGGCTGAGCACTAGAACCTGTATTTTGTGTAGACACAATGGGGACCTTTTGAACTTCCGCAAGCGGACAAGCTAGGAATGTACCACTGAACTAGCGACTTCTCAAGAAAGGCGCCTTATTTTGTGTATATAAGTATCAGAACGCGAACCAATCATCCAAGACCTCAAGCACTTCAGGCAAGCCTTCTTTCTTCATCGCAGAAAAAGGCAAAACAGTAATATTACCATCCAATGTCTTTACATGATTTCTGACTTTTTGCACGGTACTCGCTGCAGCACCTTTAGACAATTTGTCCATTTTATTAAGCAAGACGAGCATTGGCATGCCTGACATGCTTGCCCAAGCCATCATATCGCACTCAAAGGTTTTCAACGGATGGCGCATATCCGATACGAGCACGATGCCTTGCAAACAATCCCGCTCTCGCAAATAGAGATCAATATTGGTCTGCCACTTCGCTTTGATTCGATCCGGCACTTTCGCATAACCAAACCCTGGTAAATCAACAATACGCCTATCGTCATCGAGTGAGAACAAATTAATCAACTGAGTACGGCCAGGTGTTTTACTGGTTCTCGCCAAGGTTTTATTGTTCGTCAAAGCATTCATCGTGCTGGACTTGCCCGCATTTGAACACCCAGAAAAAGCGACTTCAACGCCCTTATCTTCGGGTAACTGTTTGAATTCAGCGGCACTTGTTAAATAAGTGGCGACTTGGTAATTTTTTGCTGGCACGCTAATATCCTCGCGAATGTTCTCAATTTTTGGTAGTATACATGAAAATTATTGTAATATAATGGTTACCATGGAATTACTGGATCAACTTAATACAGAGCAAAGAAAAGCCGTTAGCTCAACCGCAAGCAGCTTGCTGGTTTTAGCCGGCGCGGGCAGCGGAAAAACGCGCGTTTTAGTGCACCGCATTGCCTGGTTGATTCAAACGCAGAACATTTCACCTTTTTCCATTCTCGCCGTAACCTTTACTAATAAAGCCGCCGCTCAAATGCACCACCGCATTGAGTCTCTTATGCAAATCCCCATGCGCGGCATGTGGATCGGCACCTTCCACGGCTTAGCCCACCGCTTATTGCGCGCGCACCACGAAGCTGCAGGTCTTGAGCAAAACTTTCAGATTCTCGACACAGAAGATCAAAATCGTGTACTTCGTCGCATCTACAAAACATTGAGCATCGATGATGAACGCTGGCCGTTAAAACAAGCTCAATGGTATATCAACGGCAAAAAAGATGAAGGCATCCGCGCCAAAACAGTTGGTGAAGGCCAAGATATCTTTTCTCGCACCATGTTTAAAATTTACAATGCGTATGAAGAAGCCTGCGAACGCGGTGGCTTAGTCGATTTTGCAGAACTCTTACTCCGCACGCATGAGCTCTTCGCTAAAAACCCTGAGATTCTGCGCCACTACCAAGAGCGCTTTAAACACGTTCTGGTTGACGAGTTCCAAGACACGAACAGCATTCAATACGCGTGGATTCACCAGCTCACCCAAGGCGCGGCAGACATTACGATTGTTGGCGACGACGATCAATCTATTTACGGCTGGCGTGGCGCGAAGATTGAAAACATACACCGTTTTACACGTGACTTTAAAAACACAGAAACAATTCGTCTTGAACAAAATTACCGTTCGACTGAAACCATTTTGTCCGCTGCCAACGCACTGATTGCAAACAATCGTAATCGCCTCGGCAAAAGCTTATGGACCAATGACAATGCCGGCGATCCAATCAGCGTTTACGCCGCCTTCAATGAAATTGATGAAGCACGCTTTATCGTCGAACACATTAAAAAATGGGCCGATGCGGGCAACTCCCTAACAGACATCGCTCTACTGTATCGCTCGAATGCACAATCACGCGTATTAGAGGAAACCTTATTACAAAACGCAATTCCTTATCGCGTTTACGGCGGTTTACGATTCTTCGATCGCGCTGAAATTAAAGACGCACTGGCTTACTTGCGCATGATCGCCAACCCCAATGACGACGCAGCATTTGAACGCGTGGTGAATACACCAACACGCGGCATTGGCGAACGCACCCTCGGTGTTGTACGCGACATTGCACGGGAACGCTCGCTGTCATTATGGAATGCCGCCAAAGCCACTATCGATGAAATGCAACTCACCGGTCGCGCCACTACCGCATTGAATGGCTTCATGCAACTAGTGCTCGATATGAAAGAACACACGCACGACCTACCCTTACATGAAACAACCGAGCACGTGGTTCACACCAGCGGCTTACGTGATCACTTCAGAAAAGAAAAAGGTGAACGCGGAATCGCGCGCATAGAAAACTTGGATGAATTGATTACCGCAACACGTCAATACATACACGACGACAACGAACAAATGCCTGTGCTGACAAGCTTTTTATCACACGCAGCCCTTGAGGCTGGCGAACAACAGCACGCCGAAAACAATGATTATATTCAACTGATGACATTACACTCCGCCAAAGGATTAGAGTTTCCACTCGTCTTCTTGTGCGGCATGGAAGAAGGCTTGTTTCCACATCAAATGTCATACGAAGATCCTGAGCGCTTGGAAGAAGAACGCAGACTTTGCTATGTGGGTATGACCCGCGCCATGAAGAAACTCTATTTCACCTACGCTGAATGCAGACGACTCTACGGCCGTGAAAATTATCGCAAAGCCTCACGCTTCTTACGCGAAGTGCCCGCTAACTTTTTAAGTGAAGTTCGCTTAGGCAGCACCATCTCGCGCCCCGTAACTGCGAAACCTGCTGCACCATTGACACCAGAAACACACAACAGTGGATTGAAGCTAGGTCAATCTGTGACGCATAAAAAATTCGGTGAAGGCGTCATCATTAATATGGAAGGCCAAGGCTCTGATGCTAAAATTCATGTGAAATTCGCACGTCACGGCACCAAGTGGCTTATCTATCAGTATGCGAATCTTGAACCGGCTTAATTCTTGAAAACGCATACGCGCCAATAAACCCATAAATTCCTTGCACAACGAAGACGACTTTAAACGCCATCGCTGGCACGTTATGCGTAAGGTCCGCCTGCCCTATGACACTCACCATCGTAAATGCAGCGAGTGCCACTCCAAAACTTGCGCTCAACTGAATGACTGCACTGTAAAAACTGATTGCTTTAGAGACATACGGTTCATGCGTGAACTGATACGCACATGAATTCATTGTTGCTGCTTGCACGGCAAAAGCCGCGCCAAAGAAAAATTGCTGGATAACCAAAAGATAAGGCAAGAAAATATAAGCCTGTATAAAATACGTCATAAATATAAAGGTTATGATTAACGTATTCCACACCAGCAACGACTTATACCCAACCCTACTCAACAAAGCGCCGACGTTCTTTCTGGCAATATAAGCCCCCAAACCCGCAGGCAACATAAATAGCCCCGCTTGCACTGCCTCCAAGCCATACACGGACTGCAATAGCAACGGCACTAAGAACGGTTGTGCGCTAATTGAAAACCGTGTGGCAAAACTACCAAAGGATGCCCAGTTAAATGATGTGTCTTTAAAAATCTCTCGACTGATAATGGGAAACTTTGCACGCTTTTCATGAAAAATGTAAAGAACAAAAGAAACCATTGCCGCTAGCAACATACAGATTTTTTCAAATCCCGTAAAACTAGGATGAACGATAATATCAACGAGAAATAATGCAGAGCCCAGTGCAATAGCAACTAATATGAAACCACGAAAATCAAAGGGGATCTTTTTTAATTCGCCAAAGACGGGTAAATATTTATGAAGATAATAAATCGCAAACACACCCATGGGCACATTCACAATAAAAATGAACCGCCAATCAAGATAAGTGGTAATCGCGCCGCCAAGAAACGGGCCCAACATCATTGCATAAATAATAATAGCACCGACTTTCGCCATCGCCTCAACCGTATTGTGTGCACCAAAGGCTCGCACGAGGATGAGGCGTGCGACAGGCATTAAAAATCCGCCGCCCACACCTTGCAACAATCGAAAGCACACCAACATCGCTAAGTTAACGGAGCATGCGCACCCAATCGAGCCTAGAGTGAAGATTATGATAGCCATGATCAGGGTTTTCTTCTCACCAATGTAATCAGCACACCATGCGCTCACCGGAATGAAGATACCCAAGGTTAGCAAGTAAGTGGTCACTGCAGCTTTTAGGTCAATGGGGTTATGATGCAAGCTTCTCGCAATTTGTGGCAATGAGGTATTTAAGACCCCGGCATCGAGAATCTCCATAAAGAAGATGACACCAATGATTCTAATAATAAAAGTTTTGAGCGCTGGGTTTGTTGATATATTATCCATATATGATATTCTACTCCCAATTAAAGAAACTGTCGATGACGCTATTGTCTAATCATACAGGATAATGGATTCTGCAATTCAAATAGTTAGCGCTCCGTTTCTCGACTTTTCAATATTATATCGATATTATTACCATGTATCGATATATTATCGACAAATCGATCAAATAGAACTACTATACAACGGTCGTTTAAAACATTGACGACCAAGAATTAAGACGAGGAACAACAAGATGCAAAACGCAACATTACTCCCCAAAAAAACACGTCGCAGCGATAGCCCAGCCTCTAATGATAGGAGCTTAACTAAAGATCACAAAGAACATAGAGACGCCCTAATAAAAGACATGATCTTTATCAGCACCTATGGCGTGAGACTAAGCACCGATCCTATTAACAAAAACAGCCTCACCTGGGACGATTTCTGGCACACAATACAAGCGGGAATTTTTGCTGGCCTTTTTGCACAACTTAAGTGGATTATGCAAGAAGCCGCACTCTCTGCGACCCCAACCATTGTCAAGCTTGCGATGTTTTGGAGCATCTCTGCTATCGACATCATTAAATCAATCAAGTTATGGTTTTTGTATGCCAATCAAAAACACGGTTTAACCGGCATGCTTCTTTTAGGCATAGGATTAACCGCTGTCTTTACCGCTGTGGGTGCATTTGCCGCTGTCATGACAACCCTCGAAGCCACCGGGAAATTCGCGCTCACAAAAATCGTTCTTCCTATTATTTTTACAGTGCTTGTAGGATCAGTCTTCGCCATCAAAGCATGGGGTGCTATCAAACATTTCGCCATTGGCCGCGATAAAGAGACCTACACACAAGTCGTAAGAGATCAACACAAAGGGCATGCCTGGGAAAATTTTGCTGATGTGATTACCATGGGAGGCGTTGGCTTAGGTGTTGTTGCTATGTTCCTTCTACCTGCAATTGGCTTGATTGCAACAGCCCCTATTTGGGCACCAATCGTTGCACCTGCTATCATTGCTTTTGGCCTACTGCTTAAGCTTTCTTTAAAAATCTTTAACTTTTTTAAAGGGCCTGTTGAAACCATTACGTTTGACACAACAAAAGCAGAGACAGAGCCTGCTGCACAAGCATTTGGCTGGTCAGATAAAGAAAGCAAAAGCCAAGAAAGCTCGCCGGAGTCTTCTTTATCTTTTGGTGCCCGGACAGCCTCTAGAGCCAGCACAAATCGATCCTTTGATTCAGAATCATCTATAGAGAGCGATGACGCCAACAAAACTTTATTGTTATCAGAGAGAAACTTGCCCGCGTTTTTTCACACGAAACGTCGCGTTAAGACAATGGGTGAAAGTAACACCCTGGGTGAGCAACAAGCCTATTTAATCAATGAAATAGACGCGCTTGCACGCAGCGCCGAACTAGGCGAGAAACCCAAAGCGTTCTTGGAAAAACTAAAAGGTTTTGTCAAAGACGACAAGGCTGTAAGCATTCAAAGCTTACTCAAAAACAAGACAGAGCGAAACGAAGCCTTTGAAGATTCCAAACATCATGAATCTGATATGCAAGACTTAGCAAAAGCGGTTACTGTGTTTGCGCACGATCGCGCTCGAGTAACGGACAAAGAACACTATCGTGATTACGAGCCTGCGTATAGCATGCAGCTTGCTTAAGTAGAATTAGGCGGGCGAGCACACTCGCCTGCCCCGAACGACGCCATCCCGGACTTAATCCGGGATCCATTTTAAAAAAAAGCCATAACCCCTTGATTTAAAAGTAACACCCCCTCCAAATAGACACATTATTTGACAATCCGGCCTCCTTCTATTATTATAGAACGATCGTTCGATATAGATTATCAAGAATGGGGGAATAGATGAACACCGTTACAGAACTAAAGCTAAAATCACCTGACAAACCAGCGCCTAAGGGCCACAAGCCAGAAGGGCCACAAGCCAGAAGGGCTAGATTACGCGCTGATGGGGGGAAGTGTAATAACCTTCAGCCACCTCTTTTTCTATTTAATTTGCTTGGGCGCAGCAGCACCCGCACTTCCTGTCTTAGCAGGAATTTTCCTTGTGCTTACCACACTCAACACCGCAAAACTTTGTCGGTTTCTTAGTAAAAAGAAGCTACAAATCAATAGAGACAATATCGTAAAGGTATCAAAGGCTGGCTTAGTATTATTTGCAGCTGGCTGGCTGTCTTACCTACTCGTACTAGGGGTTGCCGCAGCTACAGCATACTTTGGACCCATCGGTCTAGGCATATCAATTGCCATACTTGGAGCGATTGCGCTCACATTCGCTTACCAGCATAAAGAATATATAAAAGACAATGCCATTAGCTTCTTGAAGAGTTCTTTTGCTTGGTTTATTAGCGTTGGATTTTTTCTTGGATCCGGCTTTGCTTTTTCCGTCAAAGCACTGCAACTTCTACCAGCATTGAGCATTACCGTACCACTTACAGTGAACCCTATCATCTTTATAACCATAGTCGGCACTATATTCGCTAAGCAATTAATTTGCGATATACTCTATCACGTTTTTTGCGCAGCTTATGAAGTAATAAAAGGCGAGGAGCTATGGCCTGATGAACGAAAAAGCCATGCGGCCCTTGCTAAAGAAGGCCTGCTAAACATTATCATGACCAGCGGCTTACTTTTAGGCCTTTTGGTAAAACTATTCATTCCATTTATCATTGGCTTTGGAGTAGCAGCATCAATTCCCTTTTGGGTACCAATTATTGCACCGATTGTCGCCTTGCTTGGTCTAGCAATCAAGCTATACAAATACCACCAAGAACACCATGAAAATAGCTGGTTAACACTGCCGAATATTCTCATTGCCAGCGGTATCACCTTAGGATTTGAAGCAGGGGTATACATTCCATTCGTAATTGGAACTGCTTAAACAATTACAACGCCTTACTTATTGCCTGCATTGCTTGTAACTGCAGCGGTATTATTTTTAGCTGGCGCTGTAATGAAACTATTAAATCAACCTAAAGAGAAAAAAGCATACTTGAAGACTGAAGATAGCGTAAAAATAAAAGCAAGCAAGATAGGATTCTTTGGTGGTGGAGACAACGTCAGAAACAAAAAAGCAGCTAACGAGAAACAGAAAGACTCAAGCAAAGGCCCGTCAGACAACCCGTGGACCGCTAAAGACTTTGAGCCTAGGCCTAGCATAGTGCTTTGATCTGTCTGAGTGACTGCGCGAGGATCAGAGCCTCATCCTCTCCCGCTTGCGGGAGAGAGAGTATTGCCTTAGGTAAAAATTCCGCCCTTCAAGATCTTCTTCAACGACGCCGAAAACTCCTTCAAGCCTTCAGCTTGCTCCATATCTAAGGCTTTCAAAATCCAGCCCTTTCTATCCTGAAACCATGACCGCGTTGAGAAAAATACAAAATAAGCGATGAGCTCAGGCTCGATATCATTTCGAATCTCACCTTCGCTCTGCGCCTGGCGAATACTTGAAACAAAAACATTCATCAGCTCTTTCAACTTAGGTGGCTTGTCGTCTTCGAGTTCTTCAAGTGTCGCCCACATGACCATTCTAATCATGTCAGGCTCTTTATCAAAATGTGTTAAACGTTGATCTATAAAAAGACTGAGTTCTTCTTCGAAATTTTTACCCGATAACATTGAATCTGAAGCACGCATTTGAAGCATGTAGTTCGCCAGTGATTCGTCTTTGACGTGATGCCACAGTTCGGCCTTAGACCCAAAGTGATGGGAAATCATGCTTTGAGAACAATCAGCAAGCCTAGCAATATCACGCATCGACGTACCGCTATACCCTTTTTTGGCAAACAAGGTTTTTGAACTCGAGAGAATCCTTTCTATCAATGCTGTTGGATCGACTCCAGGTTTTTTACTCATTATGATTCATCTTTACGTTTAACATCTAAACCATCCACTTTCTGGAAGCCCCTCGGTAGCTTATGACCACGACGGCCTCGCTCGCCAATGTAATGCTTTAAGTCTTTCGCTTTCAGGGTTAAGGTGCGCTTGCCTGATAAACACAGCAACGCATCATCAGAAGATAGCACCGCTATATCCACCACATACTCTTCACGCTCAACCACTTTGGCAGATGGAATGCTCATGATTTTATTTCCCTTACCTCGGCTAAGCGCAGGCAATTCAGTTAATGGGAAAATTAATAGTCGGCCTTGATTACTGACCGCAGCAATCAAATCATTATCGTCATCACGAATATGGCGTAACTTTAATACGTTCGCACCTTTAGGACATTTCAATACTGCTTTACCTGCACGGTTCTTACAATACAGTTCTTCGAGTTTTACCACAAAGCCATAACCAGCATCCGATGCAGCAACATACAAACGATCAGGTGCACCTGATGCCACGCTAATCACGCTCGCACCTGCAGGTGGCTTGAACTTTCCTGCAGCAGGTTCGCCCTGCCCTCTAGCTGACGGCAAGGTGTGCGCCATACAAGAATAACTTCTGCCCGTTGAATCCATAAACGCAACCGTTTGGTTCGTGCGACCTAATGTCGCATCCCAAAAACTATCATGGGATTTGTAATTCAACGTTGCTGGATCAACATCATAACCTTTTGCAGAACGCACCCAACCTTTCTTCGACAAGATGATTGTCACAGGCTCGCTCGGCAACATATCCTCTTCACGAATGGCTACTGCTTCAAAACGCTCGACAATCGGTGATTGCCTTTTATCGCCGTACTTTTCAGAATCGGCTTTTAACTCGTCATGGATTAAAGTGTTTAATTTCTTGGAAGACTTTAATAATTTTTCAAGGTCCGCCTTTTCAGCGGCTAACTCATCTTGCTCGCCTTTAATCTTCACTTCTTCAAGTTTGCCTAAATGGCGTAACTTCATGTCAAGAATGGCATCAGCTTGCGTCTCTGACAACTTATAACGTGTCATCAACTTTTCTTTTGGCTTCTCTTCAGTGCGGATAATTTTGATTACCGCATCGATGTTAAGATAAGCAATCAAAAAACCTTCAAGCAAATGCAAACGGCTCGTAATCTTATCAAGTCGATATTGCAATCGTCGCTTAACCGTCAGCTTTCTAAACTCTAACCACTCATTTAAAATAACCAGCAGCGGTTTAACTTTAGGCTTTCCGTCCAAACCAATCATGTTAAAATTCGCGCGGTACGTACGCTCAAGATCAGTAGTTGCAAACAAGTGAGCCATCAATGCATCAATATCAACGCGATTTGAACGAGGGCTAATTGCAATACGGGTTGGATTAGAATGATCCGACTCATCACGCAAATCTTCAACCATCGGTAATTTCTTTGCACGCATCTGCGCAGCAATTTGCTCTAACACCTTGCTACCTGACACTTGATACGGCAACGCCGTCACGATAATATCACCATTTTCTTGGTTGAATGCCGCACGCATGCGAACACTGCCACCGCCATTTTTATACATGGCGCGAATATCTTTCACGGGTGTGATAATTTCAGCGTTTGTTGGGAAATCAGGGCCTTTAATAAATTTAGTGATATCTGATAAGCGCGCATCTGGGTTTTTTAAAATATGCATGCAAGCCTTAACCACTTCTTGCATATTGTGTGGCAAAATATCCGTTGCCATTCCCACGGCAATACCCGATGAACCATTCAGTAATATATTCGGTAAACGTGCAGGCAAATGTTCTGGCTCATCAAGCGTACCATCAAAGTTAGGCGCCCAATCCACCGTCCCTTGCCCTAATTCTGATAACAACAAATTCGCATAAGGCGATAAACGTGATTCGGTATACCGCATTGCCGCAAAGGATTTAGGATCATCCTGCGAGCCCCAGTTACCTTGACCATCAATGAAGGGATAACGGTAGGAGAAGTCTTGCGCCATTAACACCATGGCTTCATAACAAGCAGAGTCGCCATGCGGATGAAATTTACCCAGCACGTCACCGACGGTACGGGCAGATTTCTTGTATTTTGAAGCGGCGTGTAAACCCAGCTCAGACATCGCGTAAATGATACGACGTTGAACAGGTTTCAACCCATCACCTACGTGAGGCAGGGCTCGGTCTAAAATAACGTACATCGCGTAATTTAAATACGCATTCTCGGAAAATTCATGCAAAGGTTTCTTTTCGATATTATCGTACGCAAGTTCTTGCTTGGCCATTATTTCTCCATGTTATCGTTCGGTTGCCACTTAGACACCCTACTATATAGGAGTTGCCATTTACACGCTAGACATGAGTAAAGATGGGGGTTTCAATTCGGCCTTCTTGCGTACTGTCATACACTTTTGACCCGCGAGTGCTGGCAAAGAAAAGTGCGCTAGATGCGGCCATCAAGGATGTGCTTTTTCCGGTACTCATTGTCAGCCCTGTGCTAGACACTGCAGACGACATCATTGCTGCTGTTTTAATTGTTGAATCATCATATAAAAGACAAGACACCTCTCCTAAACCATCGCCTGCCAGGCTCGCCAATTTTGCACCAGATTTAATAGTTTCCACTTGATCAACAAACTTGCGCACACCTGGCTTTTCTTGTAGCTCAACATTATTTTCTTCAGCTACGACAACCTGACTCTGATGATAAAAGAATCCATCAAATATTTTTAATCTGTCTATAAAAGCAAAGAGGCCCTTGTAACAATTTTTCAGACCAATAAAACATAAACCAATTCCAATAGGTGGCACCAGGATAAACGCCGTTAATATGATACCAGAGATCAACTTTAAAAAAGCTGGCAAGGTCACATAGGATAAAATGGTAAAGCCTTCATCTGCACCAAAAAACAAACTAGCAACGCCGTTCACGCTTGACAGCGCTATTGAAGCTTTACCTGCTTGCGTCGTCTTTCCCATTAATTCTAAGCCGTGGTGATAACCGAACCCACACGTAAGCACTGTTACTAAAATACAAACGGCCAACCCCAACGCTAGCTTTGCTAACTCAAACACCAACACCGGCAAACAAAGCCATCCGCCATAGCGAATTACGCCCAAGGTATCCACAAAATAATCTTTAATGTTCTTCCAACGCTCTTCTTGAAAGAAATCAGACACCACCGTAAATAAAATAAAAGATAACGCAAGAAACGCAATGAATGCTGGGAAAACAGAAACGCCCAAAGCTGCTGATGCGCCCATAAACAAACTGAAAAATTCAATCGTTTCAGTTAACGCAAATACACCCATGTAGCCACCGGCAACAAACGCTGCCAAACCAAAAACAAGCGTACCAATAAATTTAAACCATTCTTTAAAACTCTTCTCTTTAGGGACATTTAAGGTTTTCTTAAAGTTTAAACGTAACTTCGTGAGCATCTCTTCTGTCTCACCACGCATAAAGAAAATATTCGAGAAGAAGCCACCCACGCCCACTAAAATGAGCATCGGAATGAGAATATAAGGCGCCGTAATACCTAAAGCTAATATCCCCATTAATCCCACACAGGTGTCTGTGACAGAGACGATGACTGCCATCCATTTGGCAACGACTTTATTTTGCTGTTTAACGTTACGATCTGATTTTTGTTTTTCGCTAATATCAAAATCATATTTTTGGAGAGCATACGTCGTGCGAGCATCTTCATTATCTTTCTTGATATTTTTAATGCGCTTCCTAAAACCTAACTCTTGCGAGAAATGATGAATCTTTTGTTTAAGTAGTTTGAGTTGCGTGACGCGAGACTCTTCACGCGCATCGACTTGCTTTTTTAACAAGCGCATATCATGCTCTAAACGTTTTCGATATTTTTCATCCAATTCATTTTTGTTTTTTTCATAGTTTTCATCGACCCCCACTCGATAGTGTTTTTGAATACTTTTACGTTCTTGCTCAAGCCATGCTGCATCATTTTGATAAAGATGATCTTGCACTTCTTGAAAAATAGCATAAAACTGATTTAATAATTGCTTTTGATTTTCACGCGACAAGGCGTTCTTTTCTAGGAAGGCCGCAATGTTTTTGGTGTATTTAGGATTCAATAGCGATACATGATGCATTAGCTCAACAAACGGACGGTCGGCCCAATCAACACTTTCATAAATGTGACCGCGCCATAGATATCGGCCTAAATGTGTAAACCAAGCACCCCAGCCTTTTGTCTTTTTATTTTCATTGAAAGCTTGGTAATACTGGGCAATTTCCAGGTATTTTTTCTGCAAAGGTTCAGCAATACTCGTCACTGTCTTATTCAACTTCAGATCGTATTCAGCTTGATCTGCACGACTTAATCTAGCATCAGCAAAACGTGGCGAGAAAAAGGACGCTTGGCGCACAGCAGGATTGATCACCAAGCAGGCTTTTCGCCACGCTTCAGGATTTACGTTGGATTTATGCTCCAGAACAACTGAATCAGTCATGTTTGCCCCCCAGCAACACTTGATTTAAGCGCAGTTTACGCACAAATCTTGCCCATCTCAAGCGAAAAAACCATATATAGACAAATTATTGACCTTTTTGTTAAAATTCAGCGCACAACCTGTCATTAATGACAGCTATAAACGAGGTAATTTAATTGTTACATTTGTAAGATATTGAAAATAATACGAGGGGGCATTATGTACGATAATTTAGATACAGACGCAGCAAGAGAACGCGCAGCAGACATGAGAAGAGCAGCGCGCGAACGAGGCGCTGAATTTAGCCAGGCAATTGCCGCTGGCGCAAACACTGTTGCTGAATTCTGCCGAGACACCCATTACAACGCGCGAAATATGCACCCCTTTTCTGAGGCCGATTTTCCCGTTAGCCAGCATTTCAAGCATAACAATGGCTCAGAGTATTGGAATTTATACCTGGCTAGCCGCTTGGGCGTCGCCTTACATACGCCTTTTTACGTGCTCTACTACATCGCGCTGGGGCGCTCAGCCGCACGCAGTGCAGCAAGCTATCATTTAGACATCTACAGGTAGCCAGCTCTTAAACACCCTTTTTAATCTCGATATGAAAAACCCTTCGCGTGAAGGTTTAAATAATATTGCACTCGCAACCCCTCCGTCACTCATGGCAACAGCCACACTGGGGCTATGGGGCAGCATGCGGTTATTGCATGGCGGCTTACGCTTTACGATCAGCGGAAAAGCGATTGCGCAATCATTGGATTTGGTTTCTCACTTTGCAACAAAATGGTTTAGCGATGAAAACCCCGACGATTTTAACTGGGGCGAACACACACACTTATTCTCACTCACAGGCTTGGCTGCTGCTGCATTCACTGTATGTGTTTTGGGTGGAATTAAAGTTCTTTCTGAAATTTTTATGACTATTCGCTCACTGTCAGCGATGTGTGACTATTTGCGTGTATTGAATAACATGTTAGGCAACCTCTTCTTTCAAGAAAACAACAAAACGACTCTAAACGCAAATACTAGTTTTTGGGATTTGTGAATTTTAGGTGCTATCTTCACAGGGCTCCTAGGAACGCTCGTTGCGGTATGCAATGTTGCTCTCTTACTCACCTTCAATCATCGAGCCATAAAGGCAGCCTCTCAATGGATTAACATCGTTGGCAGCAGTTTATTTAGCGAAAAAAATTCAACCAACAACCTTGACCTGGAAAATCCACAGTATTTATTTTCTTTAACAGGCGCATTGGTGTTAAGCTTCAACATTTTCTTACTCGCTATAAAAATAGCGTCATTTTTTACAATTAACGACAAAGTGCTTCAGGCTTCTGCTTATTATCTATCAAACCTAAATCGCTTATTAGAGAACGCACTGTTTGGTAAAGCAAAAGAACTCGCCGCTAAACCTGAAATGACTCACGGTGAAATTCTCAGCAGACTTGTACTTTCATTCGCACTCACTGGCGGCATCACACTGGCCTTTGCACTGCTCATTTGAGCATGGCGCATCATGAAGTTTCTTACAATCAACGAACAAGTCATGATTGCCTCTAGCCAAATTTTATCTCATTACTATAACCAATGGTTTGGCGATAAAAATGCGACTGAACTCAAGGTTCAGCATCAAATGAACCTGCTTTCCATCACCGGCTTGTTCACGCTTATAAGCATGGTTGGCATGAGAATAGTCAGACTACTGTCTTACGTGTTTATCACTCATAACGCACTTAAAGTAGGAAGTCATTATCTTGGAAAACTTTTAACGCCATTAGAAAACATCGTATTTAATCAAAATAACGAGAACACCCACACCTTGGGTGTGAGTAAATGGCATTTACCTCTAGCCTTTTGTCTCGCACTGCCGGCAACAGTCTTTCTTGGCACAGTATTCTTAGCTGCCTATATTCCTGCATTCTTAGCGTTCAATGGAAAAGTCGCTGCCTCAACTAGCTATCTTGTTGGACAGTTCTGGGATTTTCTATTTAACAATCAAAAAGAAGATTTCGCTTTTAATAAGCTCAGCGCACACAACCTATCCCCACTGTTCATAGTATTAACGCTTGCTGGTGGTATTGCATCAGGTCTAACCTGGGCAGTGGTGAGACTCACCTACGACAAAGAAATTGATAAAGCCGCTAGCAGCCTGTTGAGTTCGATGAGCGCGTTACTGTTTGGTACTGAACACAAAAAGCAAGAATCAGTCAATTATCTACGCTTATTCTCAATCACTGGTGTGTTCAGTATCTTTGTCATTGCACCACTGATGTTAGCGTAAAAATGACTGAACTCGCTTTTAGGGCTTTTGTTTGTAACTATAAAGCCCTTGATTTCGTATCATTCATGATGGCACCTGTGTGGAATAAATTATTCGGCACCGATGTTGCTGAAATGACATGGGGCAAAGACGTATCAGTAAACCACATGGTCCGCTGGTTTTTCGCATTCCCTGTGTCAATCCTATCAACACTCGCCTTTTTGCTTGTTGGTTTTACAGCCTACGCTATCACCAATGCCAAAGCGTTAAGTGATTCTGCAAAAATCATTAGTGACACTTATAATGAAATATTTAAAGGCGCTGAAGCCTCACCAAAATCTTGGGGTGACTTGTGGAATGCGACAGGCGTTGTCACGAGATTCGTGCAAGCCGCTTTTATTGCTACCGCGTTTATAAACGCAGCCGGCAGAGCGCTCGGCATTTCAGCCTATTCAGCGAATAATCTTATGTGGACATTAAAATTGTGCTCCAACTATTTATTGGGAAGCAACCACAGCCTACAAGCTGAAAATGAAGTGCTAACCGCTGAATATGCGAATGAACCAAAATGGAAGTTCATTGCGAACCGTATTGGACTGTTTGGCTGGATCATGAAAGGCATGGCACTCGGTGTGACGCTAACTTTGGCAGCACTGGGATTATCCGCGGCCAATTATCACCAGTATAAACTCTGGGATAAACAATGCATGAATCCATCTCATCATGAAAACAAACAACTCAATACTGAAGCGCATGAAAAGTTCTTAAAAGATGCAAACGGTGATCGCTTAAGTGCTTTCTTCGTTCAATACAACCTCTTAAGAGTAATCGGTAAATTTGCGTTGGCCGTATTTGATTTTGCGATTGTACCCGCTACTGTTTATATCATTAGCCCAGCGGTTTATCTTATTTCTTCCGTGATCAGCATGGTATGGAATCTGCTGACTTGCTGCTGCAGACAAAAAAAACGTCAAATGCCACTTGAAAAGCACATCGATGAGTTCAGAAAAGCTGTCGTTCTTGATCCTAAAGGTGCATTGCCTAAACAAATGGAAACGAATCAACGGTACAAGGAACCAGGCTCCTATGCTGAAGATATGCATACAACACTTAATCAAAATCTCGCATCTAAAGAATCTTTCTGTGCGAGACTACCGAGCAAGTTCTGCAAATCAACGTTGCTAGGCGGCTTGCTCAACACCTGGGATGAGTCTGCAGTTGATAAGATCAAAACTGCATATGCTAAATACATTAAACGTTGCAAAAGAAACCGTGAGGCGAGCTCAACTAATGATTTCTTCAACTCACCAGAACTAAAAGTACAAAGAGACAAAATAGCACTTGTTCCTGAAGATAAAGCACTTATGTTTGACCGCTTGTGTCTTGCAGTGAAATACAGCTTTGATTTAAATAACACTCAAAATCGTAATGAAGGTGAAGCAAAATTATCTGGTGATCATATGCACGAAGAGTTTATGGCGCTTAATAACAAGATTGACTCATACATGAGGCAACATGAAGGCCAGTATTCATTCTTTAATAAAACAAAGATCACGGCAAATGTTAAAAAAACACGTCGCAACAGTGTTGCAATGGATAGTCGACCATTACTGGGAGACACCAGTGATTACGCTCGACAAGAAGGTCTGGTGCACAAAGAGAAACCGGATATGAGGCCGCATCATTTGCTAGTCGCATAAGGGACTTCGCTATGACCTTTGTATAAAGTGCTCTCGTAGCCATTCCTGCTATGCTGTGAAGGTTTATTTTACCCTAACCCTCTCCCGCAAGCGGTAGAGGGGATTTTATTTATATTTCTATTTATTCAACAACGCTCACATGTGGGAGAGGGAATTTAAATCATATTTCCATATATTCCCAGACTCAACAATCGCTTACAATTTGCATTATCCGCTCAAATAATTTACATTACTACGCATGAGATCTGTAAAACAATTAATCAACGCATTATCGCCCATACTCTTGGCAAGCATCCTGCTTTGGCCATTTTTCCTGGGTATCTACGCCTATTTCGACCTGACCTTAGGCTCTATGTCATTGAATAATCATGGTGCGTATCTAGGATACGCTAGCCTGTTTCACAAAGCAGTTGAACCGCTTATCTTGACCCTAATTTTATTAACTCTGAACACAAAACGAAAGTGGCTCATGGGACTGCTTAATTCAGTCTATCTCGTCATACTCAGTATTTACTCACTTCAATATCTAGCCGTTTATTTCTCTGGGTCTTCAATTAACCTGCTAGTGCTCAACTCAGTCAACGAAGCTCACTTGTTTGTCAACCAATTCACCCTGTCAGTCGTTATCATCCCGCTCGCTATCCAAGTGATCTTACTCTTTATCAGCATGCGCTACTTAAACCTGTTCAGCGCAAGCAAGAAAAACAGGATCATAGGCGGCCTGTTGGCACTCACCCTCCTAGGATCCTATTTTGCCATCAGTGATGATTCAACCGTTAGACGCTTTGCGCGCACCGCCAATATCAATATGGGTTTTCCTGTTATTAATCTCGCCAAAAACGTCTGCCAGTATTTCAACGCACCTTCACTAGCAAGCAGTCTGCCTGTGATTGATAATGCTGAAAAAGAAATTGCTCGTCACTATGGTGTAAAATTCTACGGTGAAGAAAAAAACCGAATGACGACCTACACTCATGCATCAGCATTCATTGATGAAAAGCAAACGAAACAACCCAATGTCATCATCATCTTTGCCGAAAGCTTGTCGGCAAATTTATTAAACGTGTATTCACCAAGAGAATTTAACAACTCACCCAACATTGAAAAATTCTCACACGAATCGATGTTAGTCACCGATTATTACAACCACGCTTTTCCAACCTTGAATGGATTACGTGGACAACTCTGCTCATCATTTTCAAACCTAGGTTCGTTTCCTGGATCAAACATTAGAATGGTCGACCAATTAAACGATAAATCTTTTCAATACTGCTTGCCGACGTTACTCTCAAATTCTGGTTACGACACGACATACCTCACGCACTCAGCGCGTAACAAATTTGAAATTCAACAATTAATAAAACAATTAAATTTCGACAAAACCTTTTTCAATTTTGATACGGCACAAACCTTATTGAAACTGAATAACCCAGAATCTGTCGACGACCTATCCGACACCCAAGTGATGAAAAGCCTCTGGACACTCGCGACCCAAAAAGCCAAAGAAGAAAAACCGTTCTTCATTGCAGTCTCTACCATACAAACACATGGCGGTTTTCCATTATCAAAAGAAAACGACTTCTTCGCACACCCTGTCAACTCCCCACAAGACTTAACATCGATGGAAAATAAAGTCTTCAACTTCGATCATGCGTTTGGAGAATTCTGGGAAGCCTTCATGCATTCACCCTTAAAAGAGAATACCATTGTCATCTTAACAGGCGATCATGTCTTACCAGCATCGAACGAAAGCTTTGAAGCCACGCAAGAAAAACCAAACAGCTATAAATCGTTTGATAAACTCGCCCTGATCATCTATGACCCGACCAACAAACTCCACGGAACATACAGCGCCAATGCAACATCACTCGACTTGGCGCCCAGCATCATGCAAATGATTGGTGAGAAAGATCATGAAAATCAATTTCAAGGGTACAGCTTGTTTTCTGATAGACCTGAAATCGGCGGTGCAGCTTCTATTATTTCAAAAAGCTTATTGACGATAAACAAAGGGAACATAGAAAGAACCCAACAGCCCTGCGAACAGGATCAACACTGCGAACTCTATAACGCACTAAAATTTATTGACGTTTCAACATTGCAAAAAGCGATCGAAAATTAAAAATCCGCAAGATTACCTTTATCTTCAAGCCAAACCTTACGGTCAGACGAGCGTTTTTTCGCAAGCAGCATGTCCATCACTTTCGTGGTCTCCGTCTTCGAATCAACGGTTAATTGAATTAGACGACGCGTGTCCGGATCCATTGTCGTTTCACGCAGTTGCATAGGGTTCATCTCACCCAAGCCTTTGAATCGTTGGATGCCAACTTTGCCGCGTTTTTTCTCTGCCGTAATGCGATCAAGAATACCCTGTTTCTCAGCATCATCTAATGCGTAAAACACTTCTTTACCCACATCAATTCGATAAAGCGGCGGCATAGCAACATAAACATGCCCCGCTTTAACCAACGCATGAAAATGCTTCACGAACAACGCGCAAAGCAAGGTGGCAATGTGTAAACCATCGTAATCAGCATCGGTTAAAATACAAATTTTATGATAACGCAACTGACTCAAATCACTGCAGTCTGGATCTAGCCCTATCGCGACTGAGATATCATGAATTTCTTGTGAACCTAACACCTGACCACTGTCAACTTCCCAGGTATTTAAAATCTTACCGCGCAATGGCATGACCGCTTGATAATGTCTATCACGCGCTTGCTTCGTCGAACCGCCCGCAGAATCACCTTCCACTAAAAAGAGTTCTGACATAGCAGGATCTTGTGATCCGCAATCCGCTAACTTGCCAGGTAACGCAGGTCCGCTGGCCACTTTCTTACGCACCACCTTCTTGCGCGCTTTTAAACGCTTCTGCGCATGATCAATGGCCATTTCAGCTAACTGCTCGCCCATAGCAACGTGTTGGTTTAGCCACAAGCTGAAAGAATCGCGCACCACACCTGAGACAAACGCTGCGCATTCGCGTGATGTTAAACGTTCTTTAGTTTGACCTGAGAATTGTGGCTCTTGAATCTTAACTGAAAGAATGTAACAACACTGATCCCACAAATCATCTGCTGTCAGCTTCACCCCTCTTGGTAACAAATTGCGAAATTCACAAAACTCGCGCATTGATTCCAACAAGCCTGTTCTAAAGCCATTGACATGCGTGCCACCCTGAATGGTTGGAATTAAATTCACATAACTTTCAGTGGATAACTCGCCACCTTCAGGCAACCACAACACAGCCCAATCTGCTGTTTCCAGATCACCTTTGAAATTACCGATAAAAGGCTCAGCTGGCAAACGTTCATAACCCGCGGTTGCATCCAGTAAATATTCTTGTAACCCATTCTCATAACACCATTCTTTGGTCTTGCCTGTATTCTCATCTTTAAAGGTGATCTCAAGTCCAGGGCATAAAACCGCCTTGGCTTGCAATGTGTGTAAGAGTTTTGAAACAGAAAACTTAGCCGAATCAAAATATTTTGCATCAGGCCAGAAACGAATCTCAGTTCCGGTATTGCGCTTCCCAACAGAGCCCTTAGCTTTTAATGGTGTTTTCTTATCGCCATTGGCAAAGCTCATCGCGTATTCTTTTCCGTCGCGCTTAATCTTAACTTCTAATTTCTTAGAGAGCGCGTTCACAACAGAAATACCTACGCCGTGCAACCCGCCTGAAAACTTATAATTTTTGTGAGAGAACTTTCCGCCCGCGTGAAGTCGCGTTAGAATCAATTCAACGCCTGGCATTTTTTCTTCAGGGTGCTTGTCTACCGGCATGCCCCGGCCATCATCAATAACTGACAATGAACCATCTTTATATAACATCACATCGACTCGGCTCGCATGACCTGCAATGGCCTCATCCACCGAGTTATCAATTGCCTCTTGGCCCAAATGATTTGGACGCGTGGTGTCTGTGTACATGCCTGGTCTGCGCTTGACAGGATCAAGACCACTTAAGACTTCAATCGATTCGGACGTGTAATCTGCAGCCATATTTATTCACCTAACCCGGAAATAACAGTTAATAATTCTTCTGGTTTATAAACAACGAAATCTGGGCGTTGTTCTTGTAATGCTATCTCATGATTCAATCCCCACGCGGCGCCCACTGAGGTGAGACCAATTGCCTTGGCCGCTTCAATGTCTTCGATTTCATCACCCACATAAACCACTTCATTGGGTGAGAGATTAAAGCGTGAAAGAAAATCACGTAACACACGCTCTTTATTCACATCATAATCACCTAAGTCGGTCAGCGTGAAATATTGGCTCTCGTGTGCGATACGTTTAAAATTTGAAAGGGAGGATGACGTCATCGCGCCAACACGGTAACCCGAGGTTGTGATAATTCTTAAAACGCTATTAATATCGTCTGACAGACTCTCTGTCCTCATCGCTTGACGAAGACGCTCACGGAAAACTTTAACGAAACGCCCCCGGCGGAAACGAGAAACACCCAAGAAGGCTGGCAGGTCACGCCAATCGATACGGCGTAATTTTTTTCGGTCTTGCACCACTGGGTATTTAAAGGTGGTTGCAAGGTCATCAATAATCTTGGCCGCCTTGTCAAACGTGTCCGTTAGTGTTCCATCAACGTCAAAGAGTAATGTCTGACTCATGCGCTTATCCTTTACCTGCTAAATCTAAAAATTGTACAATCTCATCCAGCACACCAGCAAAGTTATCAAAACGATGACTGCCCCCAACTTGTACGATTTTGGGTGAGTCAGGGTATCTTGCCAGTACACGTCGATAATTTAACACTTCATCACCCGTTTGTAAAAGCAATAGCGCCCTATCGGGGTGCTTGAGTGTCGGCACAAACAATGTGCGAAGCTCTTCATAATCTTTCGGTGTGATATGAAAGTTTTCACCCGTATGCCGGTTCTTATGCTCACCTAATAAATCATAAGGCTCGTCAAACAACTCATCAAAGGCCGGGTTGATTAGCACTATGTGAATGCCGTAACGTTCGGCAAAATAAGCTGCAAAAAAGCCGCCTAATGAACTGCCCAACATCACCAAGCGATCATGCTTGTGTGTTTTAATAAGGCTTTCAATCTGTGCAATCACATCATACGTGTGTACTGGTAACGCCGGCACGATAAAATCAACATCAGCATCGATGTTAATTAACTTTTTTTTCAACATCGCCGCCTTTGTTGTCGCAGGCGTTGAGTTGAAGCCATGCAAATAAATACATAAAGTTCTCGCCATTTAGCTCACCCACACACGGCGAAGACGCTCTTTTTCAAGCATCAACCACTGCAGAGCGATTAGCGTTGCCGCATTATTCACTTTGTTTTCTTTCACTAAGGCAAAGGCCTCATCACAGGATAAAACATGCACCTTGATATCTTCGCTTTCATGGTCCACACCGAAAATCAAACCATCATTGCTCGCTTCTACTTTCCCACAAAAGACATGCATACGCTCTGACGAACCGCCTGGGCTCGGGAAATAATCGTGTATCGGTTCAATATCTAACAGAGCAAGGCCCGCCTCTTCCTCGAGTTCACGCTCAGCAACTTCAGTAATGCTCTCTTGAGTATCGATTAAGCCTGCAACAAGCTCCAACATCCAGGGGCTCTCTTCTGCCTTCATCGCGCCAATACGAAACTGTTCTATTAAAATGACTTGATCTGTCTCAGGGTCATATGGCAACACACCCACAGCGTCATAACGTTCGGCAACTTCGCGAAACACCGGGGCACTCATGCCACCGCCAAATAACTTGAAACGCAATTGCACTTTATTGACCTTGAAAAAGCCTTTGTACACTTCTTCATTCGTGATGATATCGAGATCGTTATGCGTAAATGATGTCATGAGCATTTTTTCTCAAGTTCAGCCACTTGTTTCTCAAGTGCTTCTAGCTTTTGACGTGTACGTGCTAATACTTGAGATTGCACATCAAACTCTTCTCGTGTTACCAAGTCGCATTTGGCAAACGTGCTTTGCAACACGTCATAAAACGTCTTCTCTAAATCATCACCGAGTCCGCGAACAGACTCAGGCACCGCTTCACTTAAATGCCGACTCAAGTCTCTTAAGTCTTCGCGTATTTTTTTATCAATCATGCACCTTCTCCCATGGCTACAGCATATTACCGCTAACTGGTTGATTCTTAACGGGGTTTATACCCCATTCGACTCAGTATAGCATACCCCTCACAGCGCCTCATTACTTGCTTTTGTGATGACGTGCTGTAAACTCCCCGGGTGTACATCATTTATATATAGGCTTGCCCTTATGACAACACTCACCATCGCCACCCGCAAAAGCGCACTCGCCCTTTGGCAAGCAAACTGGGTTAAATCCGCGCTAGAAGCACGTCATGCAGACCTCAAGGTCGAACTCCTTCCGCTATCAACCAAAGGGGACGAAATACTCGATAAATCCCTCAGTAAGATTGGCGGAAAAGGCTTGTTCGTTAAAGAGCTCGAACGCGCACTGCTTCACGGTGAGGCCGACATCGCCGTGCACTCCATGAAAGATGTGCCAATGGAACTGCCCGACGGGCTCTGCTTACCCGTTATTTGTGAACGAGCAAGCTGCGAAGACTCTCTGCTCTCACTCGACAAACTCACCTTGCTCGATCTACCCAAAGGCGCGACGGTCGGCAGCTCCAGTCTACGCAGGCAAAGTCAACTTTTACGATTGCGCCCTGACTTAAACATTCAGTCTCTGCGTGGCAATATTAATACCCGCCTTGCCAAGCTTGAATCCAAAGCCTTTGATGCCATTGTCTTAGCGCGCGCAGGCATCGAACGTTTACACATCGGCTTGTCTTACGCAACCACGCTTGCAACTGATATTTGCATGCCTGCAGCCGGACAAGGCGCACTCGGAATCGAATGCAGGGAAGGCGACACACGTGTTCAACAGCTAATTGCAGACCTACACCATGAAACAACGGCCCAATGCGTTATTGCAGAGCGCGCCGTTGTGCAATACTGCCAAGGCAGCTGCCAAACACCTATCGCCGCATTTGCCACAATACAAGGCGCTAACATCACACTCGAAGGCATGATTGCAATGGCCGATGGCTCCCTCATCATTCACGATAAGACTTCTGGTGCCAACGCAAAAGCACTGGGATCCTCACTGGGTAAAACCCTGTGTGACAATGGAGGTCGTGAAATCCTCGCGCATTATTTATGAAAACCGTTTTAGTCACAAGACCTGAGCCTGGCGGACAGTCTCTGTGTCAAGCCATTGATGCTGCTGGTGGTCAAAGCGTTTATTTTCCAACGATGGAAATCCACCCTCTCAACACACAAAATAAAACAATTAACGAGTGTGACATTATCATTTTCACCAGTCCGAATGCCGTGATTCACGCGAACACTTTGCTAGACGCTACAAAGAAAGCCGCCGTTGCCACTGTCGGTGCCGGTACGGCTAACGCGTTGAAACAACATAATATCAAAACAGATCTTTGCCCTGACAAACAGTTCAACTCTGAAGGCTTACTTGAGCTGCCTGAGATGCAGGCTGTTCAAAACAAAAAGATCGTCATCGTCAAAGGCATCGCTGGAAGACCGCTCTTAGAAGAAACCTTACGGGCAAGAGGCGCGAACCTCTCAACCGTTTGCGTCTATGAACGCAAACTCCCCGTTGTTGAACAAAAACGTTTAGACGAATTATTCAATCGCACCGATATCGACATTATCGTTTGCACAAGCTGTGAATGTTTAGAAAACCTCTTCATTCTAGCCACAAATCATGTCGCAGCACTACGCCAACAGCAGCTCTTGGTGTCTAGCGACAGAATCGCGAGACTGGCTACATCCCTGCAATTTCAGCATAAGCCTATATTGACGCTCAACGCCCAAAATGAAACAATAGTATCCTCACTATTTGCGGAATAATGCCCATGGATGAACAAGTTACACAAGACGAAGCGCCTGTCGAAAAAGTCGCGTCTTCAAAATCTAAACTCTGGGTAGCCTTAGGCTTGCTCGTCATCATTGTTGCCGGCATAGGCGCTTACACTCTCTCCCCCGATTACAATGCCGTTCTTGCCAATAATACCGCTTTGCAAGCACACCTAGAAAGTGCTGAAAATGCCATTACTACTCTGAAAAAACAAACTGCTAACGCGATGCAAAGACAACAAGAAGAACTGAGCCGTTTTCAGCAGACGCTGACAAAAATGCACAATCAAACCGCGGACAAATCACAAGACTGGTTAAGAGAAGAAGCGCTTTACTTTATGCGCATGGCCAACTACAACCTCATGCTAGAGCGCAACCCTGCAATGGCAGTCAAGCTATTAAAGATCGCTGACGAAACACTCAAGCAAGCAGGCAACGCCGATTCTTTAGCGCTGCGTCAATCGATCAACGATGACTTAGCCACACTAGCGACCATTCCCTATATCGACACCGAAACACTTTACTTGCGCCTCAACACGCTTGCGAAACAATTAACTAACCTGCCAATCAAAAAACCTGAGACTGCGCCAGCGGTTAACCTGAAAGATGAAAACGATACCTGGCTCACCCACTTAAAAAAATCCCTATCAAAACTCAGCAGTTTGATCGTTGTAAGACGACACGATGAATTTACTCACTCAATGCTTCAACCAGAAGCAGTCAATCAACTCTATCAAACAATGCAACTTCACCTCTCTAGCGCGCAAGTGGCTTTGCTGCAAAAACAAAACGGTATTTACACACAATCGTTAGAACAGATTAACAACTGGATCGAAACCTACTTCGACACCAGCGATCCAGCAACGCGGACCGTCATGACTGAAATCAAATCGTTAAGCGACATTAATATCGACCCACACTTACCTCGAATCGATGTTCCCGACAGCAACAAGGTGACGCAACTATGAAGACATTCCTCATCTTCACCATCCTCTTTATAGTAGCCATATTCGCTGGATTGGTCATCGTACAAGATCCCGGTTATGCGTATTTCTCCTATGCCGATTGGTCTCTTGAAATGCCACTTTGGCTAGCCGCCCTACTCTTTCTTTTTGTTATATTCTCCACCTATCTGTTGGTACGCGCCGTTAACAACATCTCTCGCGCCACCCTTTACCTAAAAAACAAATTTCAAAAACGCGCCCGTCTGCGCTTATTAAAGAAGACGCGTTTAGGCATCATTGCCTATCTTGAAGGTGATTACACCAAATCTGAAAAACTCTTAGCAGCAGGCATACCCAAAAACACGTCTCCCTTTATAAATCACATCTATGCAGCTCAAGCTGCATTTGCGCAAGGTGATTCAATTCGAGGTGAAGAATACCTCAACCTTGCAAAAGCTGAAGAGCCTGCTGCAACTGATGTGATCGACATGATCCAAGCACAGTCTGACATTAAGCACCACCGTTTCACAGAAGCCCTGGCTTCATTAAAGCGCATCTCCTTGCATAATAAACACGTTCTGCTAACGTTAAAAACCGTTTACATACAACTCGGGGATTGGCCTGCTTTATTCGACCTACTACCTCAGCTTGGAAAATTAATGCCTAGTGATGAGTTTACGTTATTCTCTCTCACTGTTTATACCCACTTTCTCACAGACGCTAGCGACATGAATATCGACGCCCTTAATCTTGCCTGGCATAAGCTGCCAAGGGCGACGCGCAAAGACCCGGCTCTCATCGCGATTTACGCCAAAACCTTAATTCAATTTGATGATCATCAACTGGCAGAACCCCTCTTAAAACACAGCCTAAAAAAACAATGGGATACAAAACTGATTAAACTCTATGGCACTTTAAAATCAGACAAGCCTGAAAAACTTTTACACACAGCCGAAAAACACTTAAAAGAACACGCAGACAGCCCCGAGCTCTTGCTCGCCTTGGGCTCTCTGTGCACAGAATGCGCCCTATGGGGAAAAGCAAAAGACTATCTTCAAGAAACTCACCGCCTAGCCCCCTCAAAAGACAGCGCTCTTGCATTAGCAAGATTGCATGAAAAATTGGGTGACACAGGCAAATCATTGGCTTTTTATAAACAATCGATTTAGCAAGCGCTGACGCTTGATATAGGATTTCAGTCTAAACATTGCTATAATCAGCTCAATATCAACTATAACTGGTGAAAAAAAGAACTATCATGGCGAAACTTCCAATATTGCAATATCCTGATGAGCGCCTTCGTAAAAAGGCCGTGAATGTAAACGAAGTTACTGACAAAATTCGCACCCTGGTGAGCGACATGATTCAAACAATGTATGATGATCACGGTGTTGGCCTCGCCGCAACGCAAGTCAATGTCCACAAAAACATTATGGTCATCGACGTGTCAGATTCACACGATGATCCTCAAGTATTTATCAACCCAGAAATTATTGCACACGAAGGCACAACCAGCAGTGAAGAAGGCTGCCTCTCTGTGCCAGGCATATTCAACAAAGTAAAACGTCACAAATGGATTCATCTCAAAGCCCTCGACCGTGATGGCAAACCGTTTGAAATCAAAACAGATGATTTTTTAGCGCTAGCGGTTCAACATGAAATGGATCACTTGGCCGGCATTTTATTTATCGACAGACTCTCACCGCTTAAACGAAAAATGGCGATTAAGAAACTCGATAAACTTCGAAAGCAGGCTTATTAATGTTAAACATTGTGTTTGCAGGGACGCCTCCCTTTGCAGCGACTATCCTCCAAGACTTACTTAACAGCGAACACAATGTCATCGCTGCTTTCTCCCAACCCGATAGACCCAAAGGCCGTGGACGAAAAATGCTGCCAAGCGCCGTGAAAGCACTGGCCGAAAGCCACAACATTCCCGTCCATCAACCACTGTCATTAAAAACACCTGAAGCCTTTGAAACGCTAAAAAACCTAAACGCCGATGTGATCGTTGTCGTGGCCTACGGATTATTGCTTCCTCAAAACGTATTAGACTTACCTCGCTTTGGCTGCTTGAACGTACACGCATCATTATTGCCAGCCTGGCGAGGCGCAGCGCCCATCCAACACGCCATTCTTAACAACGACGAAAAGACAGGCGTCATCATCATGCAAATGGATGCCGGCCTAGATACAGGCGAGATGCTCGTCACAAAAGAATATGCGCTTTCTATTCAAGACACCTTGCAAAGTGTCGAAGAAAATTTAGCGCCCTTGGGTAGCACTGCGTTACTTGAAACATTAACCTTATGTGAAACGAACAAGCTAGCCCCCGTCAAACAAGACCACGCACACGCGAGCTATGCACATAAAATCACAAAAGCCGACACCTTATTGCATTGGCACCATACCGCCAATGAACTCGACGCCAGAATTCGCGCATTCAACCCGCGACCTGTGGCACACACGCTACTCGGTGAAACACTTATCAAAATCCACGAAGCCACCGTGCTAGAAGAAACACACAATGGCGCGCCAGGCACGATCATTCGCGCCTCTAAAAAAGGTATCGATGTTGCAACACAAGATGGCAGCCTATTACGCTTGCTCACTTTGCAAGTCCCTGGTGGCAAACCCCTAAAAGCTGTTGACATACTCAACGGCAAAGCTGATCTTTTCGTACCAGGAGCACAATTTACCTCATGAATCCACGCACAGTTGCCGCCAAAATTATTCATCAAGTGTTAGACGGACGCTCTCTCACCGACGCACTCAACTCACATACCAGCACAAAAGACACCGCGCTCATACAAGAGATGTGTTATGGTGTCATGCGCTGGCACTTGCAATTAGAAGCTTATCTCAGTGCACTTATGCCAAAGCCGCTCAAAGAAAAAGATCATGACATACACGCCTTACTTTTAATTGGCCTGTACCAACTTATTTTTATGCGCGTTCCCGCCTTTGCCGCTATTAACGAAACCGTGGGCGCGTGTAAAAAACCCTGGGCTAAAAAATTAATTAATGGTATCTTGCGATCTTATGAACGACAAAAAGACGACTTAGCAGCCTCTATTGAAAAAACCGAAGAAGCGCGTTTCGCACACCCTGCTTGGTTAATCCGAAAAATGAAAGCCGCCTGGCCAAATGACTGGGAAGCCATTCTTGATGCTAACAATCAACACGCCCCTATGACGTTGCGTGTGAATACTTCAAAAATTACGCGCGATGAATATCTTGCTTTATTAAAAACAAAAGAGATGGACGCCACAGCTTGCGCTCATAGCGATGCGCACATCACGCTAGACAAACCAAGCCCTGTCAATTTCTTGCCGCAATTTAAAGCCGGCTTTTCATCCGTACAAGATGAAGCCGCAGGCCTTGCCGCACAGTTTTTAGCATGCGAGCCTGGCGATACCGTCTTAGACGCTTGCGCGGCCCCGGGAGGGAAAACGTGCCACCTACTTGAAAACCAGCCCGAACTAAAACACTTAATCGCTATCGATCATGATGAAAAACGCGTTGCCATGATCAATGAAAATTTAGCCCGGATAAAACTCAACGCCAAAACCCAATGCGCTGATGCGAGCGACCCTGACACGTGGTGGGATGGCACACCGTTCAATCGCATTTTACTAGACGCGCCATGCTCAGCCACAGGTGTTATTAGACGCCACCCTGATATTAAATATCTCAGGCAGCCTGAAGACATCCCAAACTTACACAAAACACAAATCGACATATTAAACGCATTATGGCCATTGCTCGCCCCAGGCGGCACCTTGCTCTACGCTACTTGCTCTGTTCTACCGTCTGAAAATGATGACGTGATCGAGCAATTCTTGAAAGCTCATCCCGAAGCCAAGGTTAAACCCCTGACAGGTGGCACCCCGCAAACCCACGGCATCCAATATTTACCGCACACAAATAACACAGATGGATTCTACTACGCGGCTTTGCTAAAGTAGAATATTATGAATCGACAAGGTGTTAACGTATGCGTATTGAACAGGATCTCAAGCTCGACTTTAAAGATGTATTAATTCGCCCAAAGCGCAGCACATTATCCTCACGCTCCGAGGTCTCGCTCAATCGAACCTTTAGGTTTAAACATACTCAAAAAAAATGGTCCGGCACTCCTATCATTGCTGCCAACATGGATCACACCGGCACCTTTAACATGGCCAATGCGCTACACCAGCATCAACTACTTACCGCTATCGATAAACACGCAACACTTGAAAACTGGCAACAAAATCATGACGCCGATGTCTTAAAAGGTGTGTTTGCGACCTCCGGGATTAGTGATGATGATTATGAACACTTAAGTCGCATACTCAACCTTAATCTAACTGACTTTATTTGCATCGATGTTGCAAACGGCTATACACAAACCTTTGTCGATTTCGTTAAAAGAGTTCGCGACACCTTTCCTGAAAAAATCATCATGGCCGGCAATGTGGTGACAGGCGAAATGACGGAAGAACTCTTAATCTCTGGGGCCGATATCGTTAAGATTGGCATTGGCCCTGGCTCAGTGTGTACCACACGTCACAAAACCGGCATAGGCTATCCGCAGCTTTCCGCTATTATCGAATGCGCCGATGCCGCGCACGGCTTACAAGGGTATGTTTGCGCAGATGGCGGGTGTACATCACCTGGCGATGTCGCAAAAGCATTTGCAGGTGGCGGCGACTTCGTCATGCTCGGTGGATTATTTGCCGGTCACGACGAGTGCTCAGGCGAAACCATTGAACACCACGGTCGACTATTCAAACGCTTCTACGGCATGAGCTCAACAGAAGCGATGACGGTGCATCACGGAAAAATTGCTGACTACCGAGCCAGTGAAGGAAAATCCGTTGACATTCCTTACCGTGGCCCCGTGCAAAATACTGTGCTCGATATTTTAGGCGGCATGCGCTCAGCATGCACCTACGTTGGCGCACAATCACTGAAAGAACTGTCTAAGTGCACAACGTTCATCAGAACAACACAGCAACTTAATGAAATTTTTTCACAACATGAAGTTGCCCCTGAGTAAGCAATCTAAACACGCATTGCATTACCACTGGGCGCCTCTTCAAACTCACTGTCGGGCTGAATATCTCGTGGCTTATCAATCATGCTAGCGACTTTTTCATGGCGTTCTTGCAGACCTAGAAACAGCTGCTTCAAGCGGGCCTCGTCAGAGTTTAGCTCTGCTCTGTTTATGGTGTCTTCAGCACTTAACCGCAAAATGGTATAAATGGCGACAGCGTCTAATAAAAATGACGCGATGAGAGCTACAACATTATTCACGGCAGGCTCGCCCGCTAATTGGCTTTGCTCTGCGTTAGCCAACCCGCCAAAACCACCCACAAAAAATACCATCGAAATAATATAAGCATGGCGTGCACTGGAAAAAACAGGCGGCGTCATGCCACGATCATACACTTCAACCAGATTACAAATCATAGGATAAACTGCAATAAAGGCAACTTCAGCCATCGAATAAAGCGCTAAATATGATGCGCCATATTGTGAGACTATTTCTAAATTAAAATAACCCCACACATCATTGGATAGCGTTAAAATATTTTCATAGCCCCAGATACACACCGCGGCAATGCCGAGCGCAATTAAGTGCTTATGTTTAGCCACACTCGTTAGCGTCCTTTCTTCTACTTCGGCTTCCAAATATGCAGTTTTTAATAACGCTGGGGGTGCCTGGATAAGCGCCTGGATTTTGACAGACAAAGAGGCGTCAGAAATATTACGTTCATCTATATGATCTTCGCTGTTTACAACAGTCAATCCTGACAACATCCGCAACAGTATTTTTAAAACACTATCAATAAACGGTGTTGCATGATCAGTCGGATGATCAATGCTGTTTTTAATCTCCAACATCACTCGTCGACTCGCAACTGCTGCGTAGGTATTTGATTTCTTAATCTGTTCTTTTTTCTGAGAACCAAAAGATAACCATTGAATAAAATCTGCTTTTTGATGCCAAGCATGGCTGTGCACACCAGGCCATGCACAAAAATTTGTAAAGAAAGAGCATGCTGCAAATATTGAGGGAAGCGCGCTACCCTCTAAGACATCACCTAAACTGTCATAATTAGCCTCTTTCAACAATTTTCCAGACTCATTGAAGCTGATAAAGACAACCATCGTCCAAAATATACTAATATTGAGACTGAAGACACACCCGATCGTCCACTTAATATTCTCAAAAAAACTGCGCTTAGCAAAATTGAAAAAGTCCAATGTCTGGTTAACGTATAAATTCCTCGCGCCCTCTAACACCAAGGCTTGGTTAAAGAATAGCATTATTGATGTCTTCCCAATAATGGCGGTAGAAAATGCAATGGCATCAAGTAAAATAACTGCAACGACGTTGCTATCTCGCTGTGTCATATTACGATGCGTTAACAAGCCTGCCAACAATCCCAAGCCAAATGTCGAAAACGTTGTAGCGACAACATTAATGCTCTTCACCCACCAGTAGACATTTTTAGGCAAAGGCCTCAACGCTTTGGCTTCATCATCCTGAACTTGTGTTGAAAAATTGATGTCTTCTGGGACTTGGTCTTCTGCTTGCAACATAAATAGCTCCGCCTATTTCTTCTTTTTAATAATAATAGCGGCCATCATACGCTATTTTAAATCTCGTTTCATGCGCGCGTAATTTTGCTACATTTGTTAACTCGACCATGATAACATGGCATAAAATTGTTCCAAGGAAATAAACATGAAAGATGCATCTATCAATCGTCTCACAGCACTGGGTGTGTATACAGTCGCGATTTGTTATTTTTTTTACACCATCGTTCAGTTAAGTATATTCAACGCATTGAGCCCACACTTGCTACGCGATTTCGATTTAAGCGGCACCGGCTTAGGACTGCTCTCTTCTCTTTATCTCTACACCTTAGTCATCATTTTATTACCTACAGGTACTGCAATTGATCGATACTTAACTCGCTGGCCTGCCATTTTTTCACTCTCTCTTTTAACACTAGGAAGTTTTACTTTTGCTCTTCACCCCTCCATTTCTACGGCCGTTATTTATCGCATCGCCGGCGGCGTTGGAAACGCCTTTGCCTTTGTCTGCGCTATGCGCGTTTGCAATTATTGGTTTCCAGAAAAAAGAGCGTTGGCCACAAGCCTTGCTGTTTCATTTGCATTATTAGGTGGCATGCTGACCGGCGCACCTTTAACGCACTTTATTGAAGGTTCCGAGTGGATACAAGCAATGATGTATAACAGCGTTGCAGGCCTCGCCTTATTAGTGTTATTGCTCTTTTTCTTAAAGAATCACGAAGACGAACAAACTGAAAAAACGCCTATTTCATTTAGCAATATGAAAACAGTTTTAATCAACTTTCAAAATTCACTCTGTGGATTTTTCACGGGCTGTTTAAACACTTCTGTTTACGTCTTAGCAGCTCTCTGGGGAAATTTATACCTTGTACAACGCTTTGGTCTTTCAACCGTTGAAGCGACCAGTATCACGTCCATGATTTTTTTAGGCACTATCATCGGCTCTCCGTTATTCGGCATGCTCTCTGACCTCATGAAAAGCCGAAAAAAACCAATGATCATCGGTGCAATATTATCTATCATCACATTAGCCGTCATCATCGAACTCCCCAGCTTAAACTATTACACAATATTATCGCTTTTCATTTTGCTCGGTATCACAACAAGCTCACAGGTGATCAGCTACCCCACTATTGCAGAATCCAATCCTATGAATTTAATCAGCACGGCAACGGCTTGTGCGGCTATTCTTATTAACTTGGTCGCGGCTATCGTCCAAGTCTTATTTGGGTGGATACTCACTTGGCAATGGTCAGGTGACTACCATAATGGCGTACCACAATACGCGCACGCTAATTGGAATTGGGGAATGCTAACTATCTTAATTGTCTTTATTCTTGGCCTACTCTCTTCCTTCATGGTACGAGAAACACATTGCCAATCATTACCCCAAGATCCAAAGCTCACGTAATCGCTTATCTCGCCCACAGCGATAACGATAAAAATGATAACGTGTTGGATTTTTTTTGTAATAAGACTGATGGTATTCTTCAGCCGGATAAAATGTACTTGCTTTTAAAACAGGGGTTACAACTCGAGAAAATTTATCCGTTTCAATCACGTCTTCTTTGCTTTGATCTGCTGATACTTTTTGTGAATCATTTAAATAAAAGATTGCAGCCCTGTAAGGTGAACCCTTGTCACAGAATTGTCCTGTGTCATCAGTCGGATCGATGTTCATCCAAAAAACATCTAACAATTCTTCATAACTGATTTCCGATTCATCATAAAAAACCTCAAGCGCCTCATAATGACCTGTCTTCTTTGTACCCACTTGCTTATAAGTGGGATTAGCAAGTGTACCGCCGGTATACCCAACGACGGTCTCAATGACACCAGGCACCTTATCAAAATCAGACTGCATGCACCAAAAACAACCGCCTGCAAACATAGCCACACTAACGTTTTCAGGCTTGGGCTCACCCATCGCTGCTGTCGTAGCGATCACGCCAAGTAAAAGAGCCACTTTTTTAAACATACGATTTCCTCAGATAAACTGTCATAGTTATCATTATTCACGGCCTTGTGGCCCGGCGCAAATTCTGATTAAATAGATATTGAACAACTTTACAGGAGATGTGTAAATGGATTTACCAACCCTTGGCTACAAGCTTGATCTATCAGTCTTTTTAGCGCGTTTATTTGGTTTTTATATTCTCATTATGATTACCGCAATGATCGTTCGAAAAGACCACTTCAAACAGTTTATCAGTGACTTTCTCGAAAATAGCGCTGTAGTGATGCTAACCGCTGTCTTCACCATTATTTTTGGACTGGTGTTAGTCCTCTTACACAATGCCTGGGTGCCTAACTGGCGCGTTGTGGTCACGATTATTTGCTGGTGGACTCTCGCAAAAGGCTGTATTTTACTCTTCTTCCCAACACCGTTCACAGAAAAAACACGCGCACTGTTAGAATCTCCAGCACCGCTTTATGTGACCATTGCTATAGACCTAAGTGTTGCTATATTTCTTATTTATCACACTCTTTAATGGCGTAAACTGCGGGATAACTTCAAAATGATCAATAAAATAAAACAATATACATTTTGCGCACTCATAAGCATTAGCCTCAGCGCTGGTGCTTATGAAAAACCCAATGAAGCTGTTTTAAAGAAACAGCTAACGCCAATGCAATATTATGTGACACAAGAAGATGGCACAGAGCGAGCGTATCAAAATGCATACTGGGGCCTAAAAGACTCTGGCATCTATGTCGATATTGTTTCAGGAGAGCCCCTGTTTAGTTCAATCGATAAATATGACTCGAAAACTGGCTGGCCAAGTTTTACCCGGCCTTTAGTCCGCGGCAATATTGCTGAAAAGACGGATAAAGGGTGGATTTTTACTCGAACTGAAGTACGCTCAAAACACGCTGATTCACACCTAGGCCACGTCTTCAATGATGGGCCAGCGCCTACGAATCAGCGGTATTGCATTAACTCTGCCTCGTTACGGTTTGTGCCTGTCAGCAAGCTAGAAGAAGAAGGTTATACTGAATTTTTGCCGTTATTTGACAGTACTGACCCAAGCCAGTGACTAATGTCTTGAATTTCTTCATAACACACTTCATGTGCCATCGCGTATTCATGCCATTCAACATGACAACCGGCATCTAATAACATTGATTTTGTTTCCATGCCAAGCTGATGTGGCAGTAGCGGGTCATATGAGCCGTGTGCCATGAAAAAAGGGGTCTTTGTTTCAGGTACTGTCATCCACTTTGGCAAATACGTTGAAAGCCCCATGACGCCGCCTAAGGTTTCTTTAAAGTTGATTGCCGTATGCAAGGCAACTGCGCCGCCTTGTGAGAAACCCGCAAGTATAATCCGCTTGGCAGGTATGCCACTGCTCATTTCATCTTCTATCAACTGACGCAATACTGAACTGGACTCTTCAAGCCCAACACGGTCGGCTTCAAGACCCGAACGATCAGCAGACGCTATATCAAACCACGCACGCTGACGAACACCACCATTTATAGTTACGGCGCGTTCTGGAGCGTGAGGAAAGACAAATTTAATCGCTAGATCTTCAGGTAAGCGCAATTCTGGTACAATTTGGGCAAAATCATGTCCATCTGCACCTAAACCATGCAACCAAATGACACAAGCGCTCGCTTCTTGCTCTGGATGGATTATAATATTTTTCATAGGATCACAATCAGGATGAATGAATGAGTCAAGACGATATCAGTAAGACGCCAAGCTGGCAAGCGCTAACCCAACACTATGCTGAGGCTAATACGCTTCAACTCAACGACCTTTTCTTAGAAGATAAAGAGCGCTTTAGCCGTTTCTCTATCAGCACCTGCGGCTTATTGCTAGACTATTCTAAAAACCGTATTACCCCTAAAACTATCGACTTATTGTGCGATCTGGCCCAAGCAGCCGGACTTGAAACGCAAATTGAAGCGCTCATGAACGGCGATACTGTTAACAATACTGAAAACCGAGCAGCCGGACACACAGCATGCCGTGACATTGAGCACGCAAGCGATGATATTTTGCAAAATATAGAACAAATGCGTCGCCTTAATAACGCTTTGAAAAATAAAACATGGCTGGGTTTTACACAAAAGCCAATCACGGATATTGTCAATATTGGTATCGGCGGATCAGACCTTGGGCCCAAAATGATTGTGCACGCACTCACGCCCTATCATGAAAGCATCCACTGTCATTTTGTATCCAACATTGATGCAACAGATCTCACTGAAACACTCAAATCGCTAAACCCAGAAACCACCTTATTCATTGTGTCATCAAAGTCTTTTAATACCATTGAAACAAAAATGAATGCGAACAGCGCGAAGAAATGGTTAATGCAAGCAGGTGCGCCACCGACCAAGCTCTCTTCACACTTTATTGCCATCACCGCAAAGCCTGATAAAGCAAAAGACTTTGGTATTGCACGTGAAAATATCATCAAAATTACTGATGACATTGGCGGTCGCTTTTCATTATGGTCTGCAATCGGGCTGCCTATCGTCATTGCCATTGGCATGGATAACTTCTTAGAATTGTTAGCCGGCGCACACAGTATGGATACGCATTTTAAAACAGCACCGTTTCACGAAAACATGCCGATCATCATGGCATTGATTGGCATTTGGTATATTGATTTCTTTCAGGCCAACAATCATGCCATCATCGCTTACGATGAATATTTACAATATTTTAAAGCACATTTGCAACAACTTGATATGGAAAGCAACGGGAAGCATATCAAACGTGAAGGCACGCCCGTCTCTTACATGACAGGCCCTGTTATTTGGGGTGAGCTCGGTTGCAATGGTCAACATGCGTTTCATCAACTCTTACACCAAGGCACACAATTAGTGCCTGCTGACTTTATCGTGCCCATTAATTCACAGAATCCATTGGGCTCACATCACGACATCTTGGTGGCCAATGCCTTTAGTCAAACCCAAGCGTTGATGCTGGGTAAGACTGTCGAGAGCGCGTATGAAGAATGCATTCAAGCCGAACTTAGCGATGAAGAAGCAAAACGACTCGCGCCGCATAAATCGTTAATTGGAAACCGTCCGAGCAACACGCTTTTAATCGATAAAATCACCCCACGTTATTTAGGCGCACTCGTCGCACTCTATGAACACAAAATATTTACCCAAAGCGTTATCTGGGGAATTAACCCTTTTGACCAATGGGGGGTTGAACTCGGAAAATCATTAGCCGACACCCTGCTGCCTGGCGTCACCGGCGAGTCTGCAATAACAAACACGGACAGCTCGACAAGCGGCTTGATCAATCATTACAGGAAACATCAATCGTAAAAAAAGGAAGGACCCTATGACTAGCGAAGAAATATTTGCACGCCTTTGGAGACAGTACATCCAAGACAACCCAGATGCCGCAAAAATTCATCGCCTGTTGAGCGACCTTGGGGAAACTGTCGTAAATGATCACATTGCTTTACGCACATTTAATGACGAGCGGGTGAACGTTGATGCCTTAGCACAACCTTTTATAAATAACGGTTATCGTGAATGTGGACAATATGACTTTCCTGTCAAAAAATTATTTGCAAAACACTACGAACATGATGAACCTAATTTTCCTAAAGTGTTTATCAGTGAGCTGTTACTGGAAAAATTCAGCACCGATTTGATTCGCACCGTTAAAACAACATTAAACAACATCCCTAAAAATCTCATTGGCAACGTTGAACTCTTATTTTCAGGCGCCTCTTGGTCACCACTATCATACGCCACCTATAAAGCCTTATTAACTGAATCTGAATACGCCGCTTGGATATATGCCTATGGGTTTCGCGCCAATCACTTCACAGTTAACGTAAACGCGTTAACATCTTTTCAAGAAGTGTCAGAGCTAAATGACTTCCTGATTGAAAAAGGATTCACCTTAAACAGTGCTGGCGGCAACATCAAAGGCACACCTGCAGATTATCTCGAGCAATCAAGCACTCTAGCTGAAGAACGCAACATGATGTTTGGTAATGAAGAGCACGCTATTCCATCGTGTTACTACGAATTTGCAAAACGTTACCCTTTACCCAGCGGAGAATTATTTAACGGTTTTGTCGCGGCCTCTGCTGATAAAATTTTTGAAAGCACTGATACGAAAAAATAAATATCGAAATTATTTGCGGAAATATTTTTTTTAGGTATAATCCTAGACGAGTAAAGTCTACCGGTACGACTTATTTTAATTCTTGCTTTTAGTAGCAAGTGGCGCTTTAGAACCATAATATTTGGGCGTCAGTATAACTAAAATAAGGAGCCGACTATGAACGCACCCGACATTGAAAACCAACAAGAAAACAATCAACCTTCATGGGCATCATGTCTTTTTACACCCTGTATTACATTCAAGGATTATCTCAATCGACACCAAGGCTCAGTTAAGACAGCTTGTTTTGTTGTGACGCTTGTTAACAGCGTCGTGCAAACCATGTGGGCATCACGAAAAATTTATGGCGTTGATGAACGTCTAATTTTTGGCTTAATGTCATCGACAAATTTTATTTATATGGCGACCTTTTCTTATGCCTGCACGAACTTCTGCAAAGGCGCTGACGCACTTTTACGCCCACCTGAAGAAAAGGCCCCAGAAGAAAAATCAACGCGCCTTGAAACCGTCGCTAAAGTGTTTCCATTTGTCGTCGCCATTATGTCGAACCTTGCGCTATTAGCCAGTTGTTTAGATTCAAAAGATTCCGTCGTTGGTGATCTTATCTCAAATGACACTGATGCTAAAATCGTAGGTGGCATCGTCGCTTTTTTTGCTTGTATCGGTGATTTCTATGCGCGTGTTCATTTTTACATAAAACCCGTAGCTCATAATTCAATTTTAATAAAAGACGACATCTCTGCTGCCTATCAAAATCAAAACCTGACAAAGCACTTAGCGACAATATTGTTTTTTATTGGCCTTGCCTCTGGTGCCTACTCTCTTTTCTACAAACTCTATCTTTATGAAGCGATGGAAACTTTTGAAAATGACTTTGGTATCTCTGCAGACTTATCGGATTACAGAATATATTTCACCATGATTTCTATATTTTTTGCTGTTGGAAATAATTTCTTAGGGACTTATAAAAAGTTTTGTGCAATCTTGAGTGGTTTCGCTAATCGCGACTTTACTCTGCTCTACAGCATTACGAACAAAAAAGGCGAACCCTTAGAACGCAATGTATTAGGCACAATTGGCCAGCTTGCCGGCGCTGTCGATTCTTTTTGTACGATGTATTCTGCCATGCGCCTGACAGAAGAGCTTCACCCTGCTTTGGAATGGCCTTTAAAATTTGGGGTGCTGTGCTACGGCGTAGGGTCTTATTTTGGCTTCTCCGTTAACCAAGGTTCTGCCCTGGGTCTTTGGCGTTTTGAGGAGCATGTGAAGCAATCATGTTGCCCTGGTTTTTTAGCACAAAATGCGGTACTCGAAGATCAACGAGAAGATCTTTTATCCCAGGAAGAACAAGCTGCAGTTGACATAACGTTACCCTCACAATCTCGACAATAAGGTTGTTTGCACGAAACAGCTAAATGGAGGTATATTAATAAGGTTAGTGACAAAAAGGAGCCATGATCATGCGCAGAGTGCTATTAATCAGTTGCTTAATGCTAATCAGCAGTCAATTATTGGCAAGTGATGGCAGCTTAGGCCCGGTCCTCTCATTTGTTGCTGAACCTAACCTTGCCTACATACTGCTTATTCTTGGCCTCTATGGGCTCATCTTTGAATTAGCCACACCCGGCCTTATTCTTCCCGGCGTGCTAGGAGGCATTTGCCTTGCATTTGGCATTTATGGTCTCGCACATTTGCCACTCAACCCGCTGGGACTAATACTCATGTTCGTCGGGATTGCGCTCATGATCGGCGAGACATTTGTGATGTTCTTTGGGCTGTTAGCCATACTGGGCATTATCACCTTTGCAGCAGGCTCGCTTTACCTCATCAACACTCACCCTGGCGATCTCTCTGTCGCCTGGCCAATCGTAATCGTCATGACAGCGTTAACCAGTGCGTTTTTCATCCTTATCATCAACATGGCAATTCGCGCACGCCAAAAGAAACCGATTACGGGTAAAGAACAACTGATCGGCAGTATTGCTATTGTAGATTATGATTTTGAAAAAACCGGCACCGTGCGCTTAGGTGGGGAGCACTGGAATGCAGTATCAGACTCCCCCGTGAAAAAGGACGCGCTCGTGAAAATTACTGCATTAGACGGTTTAACTGTTACAATTGAATTAATTCAACACTAAAGGAGACAGACTATGGGCACTTCAATGATCGTAATCGCCGTTGTTGTTATTTTATTTATGTCAGGTGCAATCCGCATTCTTCGCGAATATGAACGCGGCGTTATTTTCTTCCTCGGCCGATTTTGGAAAGTAAAGGGGCCAGGCTTAATCATTTTAATTCCAATTGTCCAACAAATGGAACGCATACAATTGCGTACAGTCGTGCTAGACGTACCGACACAAGATGTTATCTCTCGCGATAACGTGTCAGTCAAAGTCAGCGCGGTTGTTTACTTCAGAGTCGTAAAAGCAGATCGTGCGATTATTCAGGTTGAAAATTATTACGAAGCTGTTTCACAGTTAGCACAAACCACATTGCGCTCTGTCTTGGGGCAACACGAACTCGACCAGATGCTTTCAGAACGAAAAAAATTAAATGCTGATATTCAACACATCTTAGATGAAAGCACTGAGGCTTGGGGCATTAAAGTGGCTAACGTTGAAATCAAACACGTCGACCTTGATGAAAGCATGATACGCGCTATCGCAAAACAAGCCGAAGCCGAACGTGAGCGTCGCGCTAAAGTTATTCATGCTGAAGGTGAATTACAAGCATCTGAAAAATTATTACAAGCCGCACAGGTGCTGGCACAACAACCACAAGCGTTGCAATTACGTTACTTGCAAACCTTGAGTGATATTTCTAATGAAAACAGCTCAACCATTGTTTTCCCATTACCGCTTGAATTATTAAAAGCATTATCCCCTGGAAAGTAACCAATAGAAGTCTGGCACATTTATCCACAACTATGTGTGCCTGACTCCTGCCTTATTCGACGGTTACAGATTTTGCCAAATTACGCGGCTTATCAACATCCGTGCCACGACGAACAGCAACATGGTAAGCCAACAACTGCATTGGAACAACGTAAACAATCGGCGCTAATAATTTGGGTACCGTCGGCAATCTAAAGACACGTATCCCCTCTTCTTCAGGAATGTCACTATCAGTGAATACGAACAACTCCCCGCCTCTTGCGCGAACTTCTGATAAATTGGCGCGGAGTTTATCAAAAAGATCATCATTCGGTGCGACAGCAATTACAGGCATTTGGTCATCCACTAGCGCTAAAGGCCCATGCTTTAACTCACCCGCAGGATAAGCTTCAGCATGAATATACGAAATTTCTTTTAACTTTAAAGCGCCCTCTAATGCAATAGGATAGAAAACACCACGCCCTAAGAACAAGGCGTCTTGCTTATCATCAAAAAAATTGGCGAGTTCTGAAATAGGCTCATCTAATAGTAAAGCTTCCTCAACCAATCGGGGCAGTGATTTCAATGATTGAATATGTTCTTGCTTCTCATCTAACGACATCCCTTTCGCTAACGTCAACGTAAGAAGCAACATCGCTGTAAGTTGTGCTGTAAACGCTTTTGTCGAGGCAACACCGATCTCAACACCAGCACGTGTTAAAAACACTAAATCGGACTCGCGCATCAGTGAGCTCTGAGGAACATTACAAATCGACAACGTGGATAAGTAACCCAATGTTTTTGCATAACGCAGTGCCGCTAACGTATCAGCCGTTTCGCCTGACTGAGAAATTGTTAGAAACAAGCTACCCTCAAGCACAACATGCTTTCTATAACGAAACTCACTAGCAACTTCAACATCACACTTAATGCCTGCAAATGTTTCCAGCCAATACTTTGCGGCCAGGCCCGCATAATAACTTGTGCCACAGGCAACAATTTGAATGTGCGCTACTTTCTCTAGAATGTCTTTGGCTTTGAATCCAAAAATTTCAGGTAACACCATATCATTTTCAGCACGGCCTTCTAAAATATAATTAAGCGCGCCTGGTTGATCAAAAATTTCTTTACGCATGAAGTGTTTAAATTCACCTGGATCAGTCACATCGTCTGGCGCTTCATAATCTTGAATATCACGGTCAACTTTTTCAAAAGCATCGTTATAAATTGTGTAGGCTTCGCCCTGGATGTCAACAAGGTCACCCTCTTCTAAATAGCATACTCGTCGCGTCACTGGCGCCAGGGCCAGAGGATCAGAAGCAACAAACAACTCTTTATCACCAACACCCAACACAAGCGGACTGCCTTTACGTGAGGCAACCAGTCTATTGGGTTGATTGGTATCGATAGCAGCAATAGCAAAAGCGCCTGTCAGCTCTGGCATCATGCCTCGCATAGCTTCCGCTAAATCACTGTGTGTTTTTAAATAGAAATGCAGTAAATGCGTGATCACTTCGGTATCAGTGTCGGAGGTGAAAATATACCCTTCCTCTATCAAACGCGATTTTAATACTCCATAGTTTTCGATAATACCATTATGGACTAAGGCAATTTCATGACTAGAGACATGTGGGTGAGCATTTTTCTCTGATGGTGCTCCGTGCGTTGCCCAACGCGTATGTGCAAGACCCACCATGCCCGCAGGTTTTTTGGAAGAGATCGCTTCAACTAATGCATTCACTCGGCCTTGTGTTCGAACTCGCTCTAACTGTCCACTCGCGTCAATGACAGCAATGCCGGCTGAATCATAACCTCGATATTCTAATCGCTTCAACCCATCCATTAACGTACCAACGATATCACGCGAAGCAACCGCTCCAACAATTCCACACATTATGATAAATCCTTTTCTTTCTCCGGACGCTTCCATGATGCAACACTGCGTTGTGGCGAACGACTCACCGTCAATTGATCCTGAGGAACGTCTTTATTTAATGTGGAACCTGCGCCGATTGTTGCATTATCTCCCACAGATATCGGTGCAACCAAAGCAGTGTTACTGCCGATAAACACGTTATCACCCACCTGTGTCTTATGTTTATTCACACCGTCATAATTGCAAGTAATGGTGCCAGCGCCCACATTCACGTTGTCGCCCAAAGTCGCATCACCCACATAACTTAAATGATTCACCTTAGTGCCTTTTCCAATAACGCTTTTTTTAATTTCTACAAAGTTACCAATATGTGCATTTTCTTCAATAACACTTTCAGGGCGTATGCGTGCAAACGGTCCGATAATCGCGTTTTCTTTTACTGTTGCGTCTTCAATATGACTAAACGCTCGCACTGTCACATTTTTTCCGATGGTGACATCTTTCAAAACAACATTGGGCCCAATAACAGAACCTTCGCCAATAGAAACATTACCTTCGCAAACAACGTTGGCGTCAAAGACAACGTCTTTCTCAACCGTTAACTCACCACGCAAATCAAAACGCCCTGGATCACGCAAGGTTAAGCCCTCATCCATCAAACGCTCAGCTTGAAGGCTTTGATAAAAACCTTCCAAGACAGCCAGCTGTGCTTTAGTATTGACCCCAAAAATTTCTTCTTCAATTAAAGTGGTCTCTACGTGAATGCTAACCTTATCTCTAACAGCTAACCCAATCACGTCTGTTAGGTAATATTCACCACTGGCATTTTTATTGGATAATTGAGGCAACCATTTTTTCAGCTTCGATGCAGGCAAGACAAACAAACCTGTATTCACCTCTCTAATTTCTAGCTCTGCATCGGTTGCGTCTTTTTGCTCGATAATGCATTTAATATCGCCTTGATGATTTCTCAATATGCGACCGTATCCAAAGGGGTCCTCAAGAGATACCGTTAACATCGAAACCCCTTCAGGCTCCTGCGTAAGCTTCGCCAAGGTGCTTGGCAAGACTAATGGCACATCGCCATAGAGTATCATCACGCGCTCATCCTTAATGCCAGGCAAGGCTTTTAACACCGCATCACCGGTGCCTTTAGGATCTGATTGCATGACCCAGGTTACATTCTCATCCTCAAAGCGCGCCTTGATGGCTTTGGCTTCACGCCCAACAACGACAAAAATGTTGGACGGGTTTAACGCTTTGGCGGTTTCTAACACGTGCTGCAACAACGGCTTTCCGCCAACAGTATGCAACACTTTCGGTGTTTTGGATTTAAGGCGTGAACCCACGCCCGCAGCTAAAATTACAATCGACAATCCCATCTCAATTCCTTCACTAATGCTGCTTTTGATGCAGCGATATTAAACGATTCACATATGGCACCAATGATAACATAATTAAAAATACAACCAACGTAATGCCAGCGTATATCTCAAACGCACTATTATATATGCTCAATATTTGAGCTTCTTCGGTGACGCTATCAGAAACAGCTGCAAAGCCGGCTAATAGGCCAGCGCCTTTTGCCCCAAACCCTAAAGCAACAAACCAAATACCTATCATCATGCCCACATATCGCGCAGGCGCCAACTCGGTGATTGCAGCCATTGCAGTTGGAGACAATAACAACTCCCCCACCGTGAAGAAAAAGTATAGAGCGACAATCCACGCTTTACCCACCAGCTGATCCGGTCCTGCCAAATAATTACCCAACCAAAGAGCGGCAAACCCAATCGTCATAAACAAAAAAGAAATGGCGAACTTAACCGCAATCGTAGGGTTCTTCTTTTCTCTTTCAAGCTTTAGCCACCACCACCCTAAGAGTGGGCCAAGAATAAAAATAAAGAACTGTTCTAACCCAATGAACAAAGGCGTAGGCAAGACGTGCCCCATAAAGTCTCTATCCACCACACGATCAACATAAAGATTAAGCGAATAAAACGCCTGAAAGAATGTGGCCCAGAAAAATATCGACATGAGAATAAGCACGATGCAAATAATCATGTTGTTACGTTCTTGTTTCTCGCATCGCCACGCCGCCATAAATAAGACAATTAACACGCCAATACCACTTGCCAATAAAACGAAATCACCCAAAGCGGCAATGGTTAAGCACTCCGATATAATCGCAATCAACACTATTATACTTGTATATAGCAGTATAATATTCCGTTTGCTCCATAACACCAAATCAGGCTGTTTGTGTAGTGCTAATTGATTATTCTTGCGTAAATATTGAAATCCAAAAATAAAAAAACATAAGCCTAAAGCCAAGCCTACTGCAGCTAAGATGAAACTGGCATTCCAGCCAAGATAGCGAACAATATACCCCGAAGAGACCGTTGCAAAAAATCCGCCTAAATTAATGCCGACGTAAAAAATTGTAAATCCACGTTCACGACGCGGATCACGCGACCGATACATCGTGCCAAGAAAGGTTGAAATGTTTGGCTTAAAGAAACCATTCCCCATCGCCGCAATGGCTAACCCCATACAAAAGAACTGGCTAGACGGCAACGCAAGCATTGCATACCCAACGCAAAACAAAACACCCCCTAAAATGACTGCATGGGAATATCCAATCATTCGATCAGCAACATATCCGCCAACCACCGGGGCTATGTACGCAAACGCACCGTAGGTTCCCAAGATTGTGTAACCACGCACATCCGAAAATCCGAATTGGTGGGTCATGTACAAAATGAGTAAAGATTGGATGATATAAAAGCCGTAACGTTCCCACATCTCAGTGAGAAAGCACACGGTCAACCCAGCGGGTTGCTTCATGGATTCCTGTTTTAGCATGTCTATCTCCTTGTTTTGCTACAAGCTCCTTTAGCGAACAATCCAGTAGATATCCTATCTTATTATTTGTTCTAAAGAGGATGATCTGAGTATACCTGATGGCAATGAAAAAATCGTAAATTCCTGCTAATTCAGCTATACTGCCCCTTTTTTACCGGGCAACGAGGAAATCTAATGGCGACCTATAATACCAATGAATTTAGATCTGGATTAAAATTGATCATCGATGGCGATCCCTACACAATCGTTGAAAATGAATTCGTGAAACCCGGCAAAGGCCAAGCCTTTAATCGCGTTAAAATCCGTAACCTAAAGAACGGTCGCACTATCGAACGCACATTCAAATCCGGCGAAACCATCGAAGCCGCTGATGTCGTTGAAACTGATGCGCAATATCTCTACAGCGACGCCAGTGAATGGCATTTCATGGACCCAGAAAGTTTCGAGCAATTCATTGCAAGTGACGCCGCCCTTGGCGATGCCAAACTATGGCTGAAAGAACAAGACATGTGTACCATTTTACTCTGGAACGGATTACCGCTAAGCGTCACACCCCCCAATTTCGTGAACCTCAAAATCACCGACACCGATCCTGGCCTAAAAGGCGACACCTCAGGTGGCGGCGGAAAACCGGCAACACTTGAAACGGGTGCCGTCATTCGCGTACCACTGTTCGTGCAAATTGACGAACTCATCAAGGTCGATACGCGCACCGCAGAATATGTCTCAAGAGTGAAAGAGTAATGACCGCTTTTACGAATCGTACATTCCCAAACACTCGGTTACGCAGACTGCGCAAAGATGCCTGGATGCGCGACATCTTATGCGAAACACGGCTCTCCCCCTCAGACTTCATCTACCCAGTCTTCATTGTTGAAGGTGAAAAGCAACGTATCGCTATTCCATCAATGCCCGATATCGAACGACTCAGTGTTGATGAACTCCTAAAAGAAGCTCACGAAATTTACACTCTAGGCATTCGCGCGATAGCGATTTTTCCCGTGATTTCAGGTGATAAAAAATCATTAGATGCTAAAGAAGCCTATAACCCAAACGGGTTTTTGCAAAATGCCGTTCGAACGTTAAAGAAAGAGATTCCTGAACTCGGCATCATCACAGACATCGCTCTCGACCCCTACACCTCACACGGACAAGATGGCATCATCGATGAAAACGGCTATGTGCTAAACGATGAAACGACGAGCATTTTAGTCAAACAAGCATTGTCACACGCAGAAGCCGGCGCCGACGTGGTTGCACCCTCCGACATGATGGACGGACGCATCCGCGCGATCAGAGAAGCACTCGAAGAAAATAACTTTATTCATACCGCCATACTCGCTTACGCCGCTAAATTTGCATCACACTATTACGGACCGTTTCGCGATGCGGTAGGCTCTGCAAGCGCGCTTGGAAAAGCGGATAAACATACCTATCAAATGCCAGTGGCAAATACACAAGAAGCCCTGCATGAAGTCGCGCTCGATCTAGAAGAAGGCGCAGACATCGTGATGGTCAAACCCGGCATGCCTTATCTCGACGTCGTGAAAAGTGTGAAAGACACTTTCGCGGCACCTACCTTTGTTTACCAAGTCAGCGGGGAATACGCCATGCACATGGCAGCTGCACAAAATAATTGGCTCGATGAAAAAAACACTGCGTTAGAATCATTAGTTGCAATCAAACGCGCAGGGGCTGATGCCATGCTGACTTATTTTGCAAAGAAAGCTGCTAAGTGGATTTTGCAATAACCTGGGTTTTTCTAGTTTGTGGGTAGAGTGATGGAAAAACCCGTTTTTTGGCGCTTCGCGCACCTCCAGCTTGTGCAGGCTACATCAGAAGAAAAACACCGTAAACAATCAGGTTTCTCGTAGCCCGCACAAGAGAACAACGTGAACGCCTGCGGGGTTCAAATCAA
>Ga0209425_10000201_pt1 | contig 70906 bp, 70 predicted proteins | sample COG_05_FD_184749 | JGI IMG/M metagenome (GOLD analysis project Ga0209425, IMG submission 184749) | Pelagic Microbial community sample from North Sea - COGITO 998_met_05 (SPAdes) (version 2) | ecosystem: Environmental > Aquatic > Marine > Neritic zone/Coastal water | place: Helgoland, sampling...
CGGAGTGATTCTATATCTGGCAGATCGACTTAATTCGAACACGAGGACTGAACCAAACAATTACCCCAAAGACGCTATTGTTTTAGGGCTATGGCAATCTATTGCCTTAATCCCTGGCACGTCAAGATCTGGTGTCACCATAACTGCAGCTAGAATTCTTGGATATGAGCGAAAGAATGCAGCGAGAATTGCGATGCTGATGTCCATACCAACTATTTTGGCTTCAGGTACGGTAGAAATAGCTGATATTTGGTATCAAGCTAATTTAGCCCATTTGAGTGATGCTGTGGTTGTATCTTTATTAAGTTTTATTTTTGCTTTTTTTGCTTTAGCGGTGATGATGAAGTTATTAAAGTCAATAAATTTTACCCCATATGTTATATATAGAGTAGCTTTAGGAATATTATTATTATTCATAGCCTATACTTAATTATCACCCGCGCTCTCATGAATACTAGTGTACTGACCATACGGTCTGTACCGATATAAATAGCTCTCTAATATTGCATCCATTGATTTTGGATTAATTCCAAAATCATCAAATGATCCTTTATTTCCAGTTACCACATTATCTAAAGCCAGTTGCTTAACTTGATCACGTGTAATCATAGAGTTCTTAAACATATTCATTGAAATACTTTGGAGAAGGTCCAGAGAATACGCCAAAATGTTAGCAATTATAATAGGTTGATTAATGATTATTTTTCGTCGCCGTATAACTTTTAACATCCTTTCCATCAACATCTTAAAGGTTTCTTTATCAGGCCCACCAAGTTCATAAATCCCAGCCGGCACTCTTCCCATCGCAGCTGAGGATGCTGCTTTAGCGATATCGTCAACATACACAGGTTGAAACGAAGTGCTGGCGCCTACTATTGGCAAGAATGGAGACATTCTAGACATACTAGCAAACCTATTAAAGAAACTATCTTCAATTCCAAAGATAATTGATGGCCTTAATACCACCGCATTTGGAAAAACTTTCAAAATAGCTTCCTCTCCCTCTCCCTTAGTTCTAGCCGAAACACTTTCAGAATTGATATCTGCGCCAATTGCAGAAATATGAACTAAACGCTTCACACCTTCATTTTTTGAAAGCCTAGCAATCCTTTCAGCACCTTGTACTTGAACTGTTTTGAATTTCTGGCGCCTATCTTCCAATAATATTCCAACACAATTGATAACAATCTCGGCACCCTTTATCGCAATTTGCGTACTTTCCTCATCCCTTATATTTGCTAAAATTGGCTCAACCTGACCAACTTTACCGTAGGTGCGCACAAATAAGGCTTCATTTGGACGTCGTACAGCGACCCTAACTCTCCAACCCTGTTGAGCCATTTGTGAGGAGATGTAACGTCCCACGAATCCAGAACCACCAAAAATTGTTACGAGATTAGACATCCATGAAACCCTTCCAAAATGTTGTGTTGAAATACTAGTAAGATAAGCGCCACGCAAGTCTAAACATAGTCATTAATTATATTTTAAATAAACCTACACAAAAGAACAAAACGTGAATATAGTGTTTCAATGAGATTCTCTGAATTAAATATAACATCTAATTTCACTTTTTTAAAAGGTGGATCAAGCCCTGAAGAATATGCACAATTAGCCGCATTGATTGGGTTAAAATCTATCGCTATCGCTGATGAAAATTCTGTTGCAGGGATAGTACGCGCTTATTCAGAACTAAAAGAAATTGCACACCAAGTAAGTAAACGTAAGAAAATTGATCATAAATACGGAAAAATAGGCCCCATTTTAAAAAGTCCAACAATTCAACAATCTGCACAGATATTTAATATTCCAAAATTATTGCCAGCTACTCGTCTAGTACTTGAAGAAAAAATTATGATCACTGTTTTACCTATCGATAAGAATGGATGGAGTAAATTAACTCAACTTTTGTCTCTTGGAAACTTAAGGGCTCCAAAAGGAAAATGTTATCTAAATCTTTCAGATATTATTCACAATACGGGAAGCATGTATTTTTTAATACATCCGCCTATTTTAAAAAAAGGACAAAAAAAGCCTTACAATTGGATAAAACAGATAAGAAAATTAATAAGCAGTTTTCCAAAACACACTTCATTAATAATAAGTCCAAAATACAATGGAATGGATTTAGAGTATTTTTCAGAATTAGAAAAACTAGCAAAACTCTTAAAGATACCGCTTACAGCCTCAGCATCACCAATCATGCACAAAGCAGATCGACGCCAGTTAACCGATGTATTAAGCGCAATCAGAACCAAAAAAAAGGTGGTCAATTTAGGTCGGAGCGCTTTAGCAAATGCAGAACAGCGTATGCGAGACCCAAGAGCCATACAACATTTGTTTAAAAAACACCCCAGAGCGGTTGAGCATGCAAATAAAATTGCCCAAAACTGCTCTTTTTCTTTAATTGACTTAAAATATAAATATCCATGTGAAAGTTCAAATACAGAAAGTGCGCGGGAGCAATTAAAACGCTTAGCATTTGCTGGATTAAAATCTCGATACCCAAAAGGAGCATCACAGAAAGTTCTTAAACTTTTAAACCACGAATTAGATCTTATAGGTAAGTTAAATTATGAACCATATTTTCTAACAGTAAATAATATTGTTAGGTTTGCTAGAAATCGAGGAATCCTCTGCCAAGGGCGTGGATCTGCAGCAAATTCTGTTGTTTGTTATCTATTAGGAATAACTTCTGTCTCACCTGAAATTGGCACAATGGTTTTTGAAAGATTTGTATCGGAAGCACGTGAGGAACCACCAGATATTGATGTAGACTTTGAACATGAGCGTCGTGAAGAAGTTATCCAATACATTTATAAGCACTATGGTCGAGACCAGGCAGGAATCTGTGCAACAGTCATACATTATCGTAAAAAACGGGCTATTAGAGAAGTTGGCCATGTGATGGGCCTTGATAACACAACAATTAACACTCTATCTAAAGAAATTTCAAGTTGGGGTGGGAATCCAAACAAAGAAAAAGAGTTATTAAAGCTTGGATTTGATGTAAAAGAAAAATTACTTAATAAAGTTTTATATCTTTCAAATCAAATTCAAGGATTTCCACGGCATTTGTCGCAACATGTTGGTGGCTTTGTAATAACACAAGATCCACTTAATGAACTTGTACCCATTGAAAATGCGACGATGGAAGATAGAACAGTAATCTGTTGGGACAAAGACGACATACAAGCTCTTGGTATTTTAAAAATTGATATTTTGGCACTTGGTATGCTTACATGTATTAGAAAGGCATTCAGTTTAATAAATAAATATCACCATATAAATTATAATTTATCTAATTTACCACAAGAAGATCCACTCATTTATAACATGCTTTGCAAGGCAGATAGTGTTGGCGTTTTTCAAGTCGAAAGTCGGGCACAAATGAATTTTTTACCTAGAATGCGCCCACGTTGTTTTTATGATTTAGTAATTGAAGTAGCAATAGTTAGGCCAGGCCCCATCCAAGGTGACATGGTGCATCCATATATCAGAAGAAGAAATGGAAAAGAAAGAGTAACGCTTCCATCCGACGCCTTGGGCGAAGTATTAAAAAAAACACTTGGTGTGCCATTATTTCAAGAACAAGCAATGCAAATTGCTATAATTGGTGCTGGCTTCAGCCCCAATGAAGCAGATAGGTTACGCCGCTCCCTAGCTACCTTTAAAAAACATGGGAACATTTCAATATTTCGCACACGATTTCTCAAAGGCATGCGGGAGAATGGTTACGCAAGTAGTTTTGCTAAGAATTGTTTTGATCAAATTGAAGGCTTTGGATCATACGGATTCCCTGAAAGTCATGCAGCTAGCTTTGCCTTTTTAGTATATGCATCAGCTTGGTTAAAATATCACCACCCTGGAATATTTGCATGTGCTTTATTAAACTCACAGCCAATGGGCTTTTATGCCCCTGCACAAATTGTAAATGATGCAAAACAGCATGGTGTAAAAATCAGACCAGTAGATATAAATGCTAGCTTTTGGAATAATACGATGGAATTTGATGAAACTGGTGGCTTAGCTTTGAGATTAGGATTTCGGCAAATACGCTCCATGAAACAGATAGAAAGTGAAACTATTTCTAATGTCCGCGGCAATGGTTACCAAACTATAGAAGACGTTTGGCGAAGAGCTGGCATTCAACCATATCTATTAAATATTCTTGCAGCTGCAGACGTATTCTTGAGCTTTAAAATTTCACGTCGAGAAGCAATATGGCAAGCTAAAGCAATCAGTGGTAAAAAAGTTTTACCATTATTTTCACAACATTGGCAAAATGAATTTATACAAGAGGAAATAGTACACTTGCCTAAAATGACTCTAGGAGAAAATATTGTTGAAGACTTCATTTCTCTTAAATTAAGTTTACGTGCTCATCCTGTAGCACTACTAAGACACAAATTGACACCTGGATATCCAGCAGTTAAAGGAGCACCAATCTAAAACATCAATATCAAGTAAAAACTGAGAACAAATGTCATTGCCATTTATAACATTTACCGATGCAGATCTAAAATTAAACTGGTTAGATCTAATTAGTTCTCTAGAGTCTGGGCATAAACTACCAAAAGCAAAAGTACATGACGTCTTTATGAACCAAGATAAAAATAATATTTTATCTAGACACGCTTGGATAGAAGGACTGGGTATAGCTGTTAAAACAGCAACTATCTTTCCAGAGAATACAACACATAGCCAAATAAATGGTTTATTAACATTGTATTCTCATAATAATGGAATGCCCGAGGCATTGATTGATTTTAAACTAGTAACCAAATGGAAAACTGCTGGCGATAGTCTTTTGGGGGCGTCTAAATTAGCGCGGACAGATAGCAATAAAATTTTAATAAATGGTGCTGGCAATGTAGCTAGATCAATGGTTGAAGCCTATGCAACATTGTTTCCAAATGCTGTTTTTACCATTTGCAATAGAACAGAAGATAAAGCAAAAAAATTAATAAAAGAAATGTCGAGAAGTTATAACCTAAATCTGGGTGGGGAACTGAAACATGAAGTACCAAAAGCGGATATTATAGCCAGTGGCACAATGGCGGAAGAACCAATTTTTGATGGTACATGGTTTAGACCCGGCCAACATATAGATTTGATTGGGGCTTATAAGGCTAATATGCGTGAAGTTGACGATAAAACACTGTTACGTTCAAGAATATTTGTTGATAGCCGCGACACAACAATTGAACATATTGGTGAATTAAAGATCCCATTAGCTAATGGAATAATACAAGAGAGCAATATAATAGCTGACTTTTATGATGAAAATAAAAACTATGTTAGAAAGTCCAACGAAGAAATTACATTATTCAAAAATGGTGGTGGAGCACATTTAGATCTGATGACCGGTAAATACATCTTAGATACTTGCTCTTAAAGTATATTAGCTATCACACTTCTCATTATCGGTATACCGATACCACTTTCAGAAGACGTTATTATTATTTCGGGATAAGCTGCAACATGTTTAGATAATCTGTTTCGTACTTGTTCAAATATTTTTTCTGCATCTTTTTCTTTGATTTTATCTGATTTAGTTAAGATAAGTTGAAAAGTTACAGCGGCTGTATCTAAAAGCGCCATAATTTCATTATCAACAGTTTTAATCCCATGACGCGCATCAACCAAAACAAATACACGCCGTAAATTCTGTCTGCCAGATAAGTATTTCTTTAATAACTTCTGCCATTTGGCCACAACGTTAATTGGAGCATTGGCATAACCGTATCCTGGCAGGTCCACTAAGTATAAACTGTCCGCCAGATCAAAGTAGTTAATTTCCTGTGTTCTTCCAGGAGTATTAGAAGATCGTGCAAGTGCTTTGCGATTTGTCAAAGAATTAATTAAGGTCGATTTTCCTACGTTAGACCTTCCGGCAAAGCAAATTTCTACGCGATCAGGTTTTGGCAAACCATCCATCGCAACCACCCCTTTAACAAACCTACATTCAGACGCAAACAATCTTCGCCCTTTTTCAATTGAGATATCATCCATTTTTTCACAAAAAGGAAAAGCGATAGTCATTATAAGATCTCAACCTTGTCGCCAAGAGCCAATATACCAGATTTTTTGATTATAGCGTAAACTCCAAAATCTTGATGCCCACGCGAATTTAAGGCCTTTAATGTATCAACATCCCTAATTCCTGACACAGGATTTGCTGTTGTGGCAAGACACCGTTCAATTCGTTCTTCAACAAATAATTCGACTGTGCCTATTCGTAGGTTTTTGCCAATCCAGTCAAATTCTTCCCATGGGGCTAAACCTTCAAACCATAAATTTCCACGCCATCTAAGAGGGCTTAGTTCTACCCCCAGAATTTGTCCCAGAGCTCTGTTACTACTATGGTTATTCAATGAAATTGAAGCGTAAGGAGTGTCAGTAAATCCTCTGCAAGGTAATTCATAAATAGCCGACGGCAAAGCTCTATCTTTGGGGCAAATTGGGGTCACCCAATCAATAAACTTTTTTTGATCTTCTTTCATGTCTGGCTTGAACTTTATTTTCCCGATTTTGGGATGAGTTAACGTTAATTCTTTAAGTCTTTCATCAAAACTCGCATTAATAGCCATTAACTCTGGGGCCTTAGAGCCTCGAGAAAAGTTCAAACATGACATCCAGCCGTTGCTATCAATATCTTTTTTTGCTGAATCATGTGCTACAGCCCAATGTCGATCCCAAGGCAACGATTGCCCCACACTTAATTTAACAGATTGTAAATTTTCTCTACCATGGCTTTTTAACGGGTGACGCCAAATATCTTTTAGAACTCCACTCATTTTTTCTCCCGTTTGGGCAACTTAATATTTGAAAAAATATTGCCAAGAACATCAGGCTTCACTCCTTGTGTTCTCATTATAGTGTATTGTTGAATAAATGTGATTGTATTGTTTGCTACCCAATAAATCACTAAACCACTTGCAAAACTGCCAAGCATAAACATAAAGATCCATGGCATCCAGGCAAAAATCATAGCTTGAGTTTTATCGGTTGGTGCTGGATTGAGTTTCTGCTGCATCCACATGGTTACACCCATGAGGATTGGAAAAACACCAATCGAGATAATTCCCAAAATGTTTGTTGGATCGGGAGATCCCCAAGGTAACAAACCAAACAAATTAATCCAACTCGTTGGATCAGGTGCACTCAAATCCTTAATCCAGCCAAACCATGGCTCATGACGAAGTGCCAATGTCACAAAAATTACTTTATAAAGTGAGAAAAATATTGGTATTTGCAGAAGTATTGGCAGACAACCTGCAGCCGGATTTACCTTTTTTTCTTTGTAAAGCTTCATCATTTCTTTTTGTAATGAAGCTCGATCATCGCCTGCTCGCTCTTTAATCTTCTCCATCTCAGGCTGCAACTCTTTCATCCTAGCCATCGAAACATGAGATTTATAAGCGAGTGGAAATAAGATAGCTTTGATAATCAAGGTCAACCCAACGATCGACCATCCCATATTACCAATCATCCCATTCAACCAAAATAGAACTCTAAATATTGGTTTCGTTAAAAAGAAAAACCAGCCCCAATCAATACTATCTACAAATTTTTCAATGTTTTGTGACTTTTCATATTTATTGATTGCAGCCCACTCCTTGGCTCCAGCAAATAAATTTGTTTCCACTGAATAGAACGAATTATTATCAATACTAACAACTGGATATCTAAATTCTGTTTGATAAGTGTCACGTTCAGCTGAGTATTTGGCAGCAGTCTGGAAGGTGTCTCCTTGTTTGGGTGCTAAGGTCGTCATCCAATAATGGTCTGTAAATCCTATCCATCCACTTGCTTTTACACTCTTCTCTTCAACATTTGCCCTCTCATTTGCTGAAAACTCAAAATCCTCCAAGTCAGAGTAATCTAATTCATCTAACTCACCATCTTGAAACCTAACAATACCTTCATGCAATATAAAAAAACCTCTAGTATCAGGTTCACCTTTTCTGGCAATAATTCCATATGGTCGCATTCTTACAGCTGAACCAGATTTATTATCAACGCTCTGTGTTATTGAAAATAAATAATTTTCATCAATTGAAATATCTCTTCTAAAGGTAAGCCCAGTGGTATTTTTCCAGACCAAACTTACTGGTGTCGATTCAGTTAAAATATTATTACCATCAACACTCCAGTTAGTTGTTGCACCTGGAACATCTTCGAAACTTAACGAGCCTGCGGGTGCCCAACCATACATTGTGAAATAAGCGTTTGGTGCTCCTGCAGGAGATAAAAGTGTCACTTTTTCACTCTCATCATTTAGCCTTACGTTATAGTCTAAAAGTTGCAAGTCATCTATCCTGCCACCATTCAATGAAATGGATCCTCTTAATCTTGGTGTATCAATGGTAATTCTATCAGACTTTTGCAAAGCAAGTTCACGACTCTCTTCCTTACTTACTTGAATTGCTGGAGTGGCTGCCAAATCCAAATCAGTTGAAGAAGAATTTGATGGCGACAGAGTGTTTGTATCATTATCAACAAAATTCTCCACTTGAGAGGCAGGTGGAAATATATAAAGCCACACAACCAATACTACGCAGCTCAAAACTGTTGCTAAAATAAGGTTCTTATTCTGTTCATCCATTGAGATACCTTGAGTTAAGATTAATCTTCCGTGCGTTCAACATCCCTTACCGCAAAAGGTCAAGAGAATTAACTACATTAGTATGTTTTAATAAATTTTGAGAATATCCTTTTGTCAAATTATCCACCCTTTTGCAAACTTGTAAAATCAAATAAATCAGTATCTAAAAGATGACTAGGACGAGCGTTCATCAAGCTACGAAACAGCACCTGTCTTCGACCAGGCGTGCGACTTTCCCAGTCATTTAACAGCTTTTTTATTTGCTGCCTCTGTAACCCATCCTGACTTCCACATAAATCACAAGGAATGATCGGAAATTTCAAAGCATTTGCAAATTTTTCACAGTCTAATTCGGAGACAAATGCTAACGGTCTATACAGAAATAAATCACCTTCTTCATTCAAAAGCTTAGGTGGCATAGTGGCCAATCGACCACCATGAAAAAGATTCATAAAAAATGTTTCGAGAATATCATCACGATGATGGCCTAAAACTATTGAAGAACAACCCTCTTCTCGGGCTATTCTATATAATATACCTCTGCGCAAACGGGAACATAGCGAACAGTAGGTTTTTCCAGCAGGTATCTTAGATTTTACGATTGAATATGTATCTTGATATTCAATCCTATTTGGCACACCCATTTCCCTTAAAAATTTTGGTAAAACTGTTGATGGAAAGCCTGGTTGGCCCTGATCTAGATTACACGCTAATAATTTGACAGGCAATAATCCTCGCCACTGTAATTCATGTAATATAGATAATAGTGTATAACTATCCTTTCCACCCGATAAACAGACTAACCACTTGGCATCGCGCTCAATCATACCGTAGGTCTCGACAGCTTCTCGAACTTGCCGAACTATGCGCTTTCTCAGTTTTTTAAATTCAGTCGTATTTGGTGCATTTTCAAATAACGGATGAATTTCTGCTTTCTCATCTAACATTATTTCTTCTCTGGCACTGGATCGTAACCACATTTGTTAATCGGGTTACATCTACTAATTCTCTTAATAGCCATCCAGGATCCTTTGATGCCACCATGGATTTTAATCGCATCTAAAGCATATTGAGAACATGTAGGTTGAAACCGACAATTGCGACCAACCCAAGGACTCCCAACAAGACGATAAATATGTATAGGAATTACTAAAATGTAAGCTAATAATGTCATCAGTTTTTTTACTAACTTTCTCTGCACTTACGGTTCTCTAAATACTATCTTAATAATTGCGCATATGAAAACAGTAAATCAAATTTATTTGATAGAATGTATTTGCTGCAAAGCTTGAGTTAAATCTTTTGTCATCATTTCAAAATTAAGCTTAGCGGTAAAATCTTTCTTGCCAACCAATACATAATCCCATCCGTCAACTCCATTATTTGGAAAAATGTTTTGAGCTACTTCTCTGAGCCTCCGTTTTGCTAGGTTTCTCAAAACTGCATTTCCCACTTTTTTAGTGCATGTAAAACCAATACGAATATTTGTGGCAGAGTCAGATCTTAAGCGCCCCTGCAGTACGAAGGCTTTCTTATGAACCGTCTTGCCTTTAGCAGTTCTCAAAAAATCACTTCGATTTTTCAATCTTTCAATTGAAACCACATTAATTTTGTTTTTTTCTGGATTATTTTCTTTTTCAATTCCCAATGGCATACCAATGGTATTTTATGATTTTAAGCCGATAATGACTTACGTCCGCGAGCCCTGCGTGCATTTAAAATTTTGCGGCCTGCTTTAGTAGCCATTCGAGAACGAAAACCATGTCTGCGCTTGCGAACAAGATTACTTGGTTGGAAAGTACGCTTCATTTTATTCTCCTAAAGCACAATGATGTTATATATTTCGTTCTTTTGATGATCTTAGAGCGCTTCTCTATGCCCAGTTTGAAACGAAGTCAAATGATTTGATAATATTCTGTTAGTAATTACAGAGATTTTTGCATAAAAGCAGATTAACGGATAAGTTGTGAGATTAAATTTAATCTGACATAGATATCAGGCAATAATTTTACGGCATTTAGTAAAGAAATGAGATATAGGATAAAAAATTGCATTTAAAACAATACTTCCTGCCCGTCTGCATCGTTATTATTGCCATAATTGGGTTCACTTTATTTAGAGATTACCTTTCTTACACCAACTTGCGCGAAAATCATGAAATTCTTGTGCTTTTTAAAAATGAGAACTATTGGCTCACTGTAATATTATTTATATTCTCGTACATAACCTTGGTCACCTTTGCTTTACCAGGTTCTCCAATTGCATCTTTAACTGGTGGCTTTTTATTTGGATTGACCTTTGGAACGTTCCTGAATGTTACAGCTGCAACAATCGGTGCAAGTTTAATTTTTTTAGCTGCTAAAAATGGCTTTGGAAATAGAATAGCTGAGCGGATTAATGCATCGGAAGGTGCAATTAAAAAGATTCGAGATGGAATAAAAAATGATGAATTAAGTTACCTTTTTTTAATCAGACTAATTCCAATAATTCCCTTTGCAGTATCAAACTTGGCTCCTGCATTTTTTGGTGTATCATTACGCAACTTTTTCGTAACAACTTATCTTGGTATTATCCCTGGAGCTATTGTCTTTACATGGTTAGGCTCTGGGTTAAGTGAAATTTTCAAAACAAATGAGAGCCCAAACTTCAACATAGTTTTTGAACTCTATATTATAGGTCCAATTTTATGCCTTTGTGGGCTCTCATTTCTTCCAATCTTATTAAAACGACTGGGCGTAATAAAAAATTAAGGTAAATAATATAAAATTAATTTTGTTTATAATTGATATTAATTAGAATAATTCTTGCAATACAACGCTGGCAGGTCTAAATCGCTCGTCAGTGGACCGATAGCTCAGCTGGATAGAGTACCTGACTACGAATCAGGGGGTCGGGGGTTCGAATCCTCCTCGGTCCGCCACTTCTTCCTATCATTTCATTAATTTAAACTGCACCTTGTCTAAGCCGTCGTTGTCAAAGCTAACAAAGCTTTACTTTTTCGAATTTACCAATCAAATTCTCCAGCCAGTATTACGAATTTTAAAATCATTACCCCAATTTACATGGTTGCTCTTTGTGACTACTGAAGGCATCTCTTTAGTAGTTAGATTCTTGTTTCGTTGTTGATGCTTACGGACTTTATTATTAACTTTCTTACTATTTTTGAAATTTTTGAATGCCTCTTTTCTTACTTTAGAGAGAGACTTTATATTTGCATTACCTAATCCAAATTCATGCCTCCTACCATTAATGGTAAGCCTTTGATACCAATTCTTACTTCCAGCAGGATAAACTCGTAGAAATAAACCATGGATGTCATAATATTTTCCTGGCTGTTCGATTGTCTCTATAAAACATGTGGTAAGTTTAGTCATTCTAGATATCATCTGTTCGTTCAATATACTTACTTGTATTATTTTGTGTTACAAGTTGTCTTATAAACAGTTGCATAATTTGCTGCTGCAGTTGAATAAAAGAGTGCTTTTTCTTCATCCTGTGATTTCCAGGCTTTGTCTGCTATCGAAAGAAACAAACTAATCGAATCATAGATCTTACTACAAATTTTTTCTGGATACTGTTCTTCTGCTAAACTCATTGTGGGTGCGCCTAATACTAATGTTAATATCGCTAAAGCTTTTTTCATCTGGTCTACCTTTATTTTGAACGGTAAGTGATACCGCAATACTAAAATGTTACTAACACTTTTATATTATACATGATCCCTTTATTTCCACAATAGTATTTGGGTACTCTACCCCCCAATCTACCCCCCTGATAAAACTAAGCCAGTTATTAATAATTGACAGCTTTTTTCAAAGAAAAAAGCCATTGTATCAATAAAATATGGGGCAGTAGATGTACGGTTGTATAATACTTTATAGGGTTTGTGTTCTTGTGTTTCTGAACAAATTATTTAATAAAAATGCATATCAGTTAATCAAGCATTTTTGATAATTCTAGCATGTCTGGAATAAACTTTTCTTCCGCCATGTCTCTATAATCAATAGTCGCAAATTCTCCCGGAAACAGATAGCAATCAATGCCACATAGACTTGCTGCAGATTGATTAGATTTTGTATCTTCCACAGCCACTGCTTCACTAGCAGAAATTTCTAATTTTCTTAAGGCATATTCGTAGGCCTCTGGGTTAGGCTTTTGCAAATTTACACATTCATCCGACGTGATTAAGTCAAAGTCGTCAAAGTTGATATAATTTGTTAAGCCTTCTTTTATTACTGCAATGGTTTTTGGCGTCGTCGTTGTTATGAACCCCAACTTTAATCCTAATTTTTTACATTTTTTTATGGCATCCAAACAACCAGGTCTTGGCTCAATGCCATTCTTAACTAATGTCTCAAAAATTTCTTGTTTATCATTATGGATCTTTGTAATCTTTTCTGTTGATAAAATTCCACCATCAAATGAAGATAACCGCTTTTTACCTCCAGGCTCTTGCAATAATTTACAGTAAGTTCCCGTATTCCAACGATAGTGTATATCATTAGCCTTAAGCGCTTGGTTGTAAGCTTGCCTTTGCAACTCTGACGTTTCTGTAAGTACCCCGATCGATCCCAATAAAAGAGCTTTTTTCAACTTTAGACCTCACTTTTTAAATAAAATTAATAATCCTAGACTGCTTGAATGTTAACTAATGCGAGGAAGCCTTAAAGCAAGTCTATCAGTAGATTAATAGTTACTTTCTCCATAACTTAGAATGCAACCTCATCAACTAATGAGAAATCCAATTTATATTTAACCTTAATATCACAAAATAGTTTCTTGCTTTCCAAATTTTGAGTAATATATAATTTTTATGGATCATCCAAAAACTATAAAAACTCAATGTGGCATAGATAAGTATCATCTGCTTCGGCAAAAACCTGGCTTTTTCCATAAAGCACGTCTTTATTGGTTTGTGTTCTTTGCTACCTTGGTCGATTTATTTAAAAAGTAATAAGAAATAATAAACCAATTCTAAACGAACTTCAGATAATTGTTATCGGCAATTATGCCAAGGCGTGCTGCTTCTTGATATGCAAACCTATCTGTCATACCAGCGATGTAGTCAGCTATTATTTTTGCTAACTCTTCTTTTGTTGTCGAAGTTTTTATGGCACTGTCCCAATCCTTAGGCATTTTTCGAGAGTCATTTAAGTATGATTCAAATAGTTCAGAAACAATCATAGTTGCTTCTTCTCGCCTTATCATTACAGAAGGAGCCCGATACATATTTTTAAACAAAAACTCTCTGATAAGCGTGATATTTGCCAACATTTTTGAGGAAAAAGCTATAACTTTTGTATCATGCATTCTTATTGCATTAACATTATTAAAACTAAACTCAGTCAAAGTTTTCAAGCTTGTTTCAATAGTATCTTCCACCATTTTTCCAAATAAATATCTTAAAACCTCGTGAATTCTTCGGGATTCCTCTATATTAGTATACTTTTGATCAATATTCCTGAAACATTCATCTACTAATGGTATTTCCTTTAATTCAGCAACTGTGAACAATTCTGCCCTTAATCCATCCTGTATATCATGATTATTATAGGCAATATCATCTGCTAAAGCTGCAACCTGAGCCTCACCACTCGCATTTGTATTTAGTTTTAAATCTTGAAGTTTTGTATATTCCAATAACTCAAGCGGGATTTTATCAAGGACAGGGCCATTATGCTTTGCAAGCCCCTCCAGGGTTTCCCAGGTTAAATTTAACCCATTCCAACCAGCATAATGCTGTTCCAGAAATGTAACAACTTTTAACGCCTGTGCATTATGATCAAAACCACCATAATCTTTCATTGAGGAATCTAGAGCATCCTCTCCAGTATGACCAAACGGAGTATGGCCCAAGTCATGTGCAAGAGCTATCGCCTCAGTTAATTCTTCATTTAGATTTAATACTTTGGCAATCGTGCGGGCAACCTGAGCAACTTCTATTGAATGAGTAAGCCGAGTACGATAGTAATCCCCTTCATGAGCAACAAACACTTGTGTTTTATGCTTCAAGCGACGAAAAGCAGACGAATGAATTATTCTATCACGATCACGTTGAAAACAATTTCTAAAATTAGTTTCTTCTTCAAAATGAAGTCTTCCATTAGATTTTTCTGGATCACAGGCATATTTTGCAATCATATCTAAGACCAGTTCTTGCTGTTGATGTCAGTAGTCACTATAATATGTTTATAAAGTTAACAAAACCTGAAATGGCAAAGTATGGAATTATCTCTACCACCACGCGTCACCAACCGAGCTTTCAACCGCTTAGCAGAAATAAATGCGACCCTTAAAAATCCAAAAGCGTTGAGAGTGGCGGTAGAAGGAGGTGGCTGCTCTGGTTTTCAATATTTGATTGAGCTGGGACAACCTAAAGATGATGATCTAATATTAGAGAAATCTGGTGAAAAAGTGTTGATAGATAGCGTCTCCCTACCATTTTTGACAAACGCTATTATAGACTTTAGCGATGAAATAATTGGTGCAAGGTTCATAATTACTAATCCGAACGCAACCTCAAGTTGTGGGTGTGGAACGTCATTTTCACTATAATTCAGTACAATCTGATCGTATGCAAAAGGCAATATCTTGAAAATCGCAACTTATAATATAAATGGAATTAAAGCCAGATTACCAAGAATATTGGAGTGGTTAGATGAAGCCAAACCAGATGTAGTATTGCTTCAGGAAATTAAATCAGTCGATGAAAACTTTCCAAGAATGGAATTTGAAGATAAAGGCTATATCGTAGAAACACACGGACAAAAATCATTTAATGGCGTCGCAATATTATCAAAGTTTCCTCTTGAAGATATTAGACGTGGCTTACCAGGTGATGATACAGATGAGCAAGCACGATGGATAGAAGCAACGGTTATGTCTTCAACACCTATAAAAGTTTGTGGGTTGTATCTTCCAAACGGTAATCCCGTACCAGGTCCAAAATATGCTTATAAAATTTCTTGGATGGAAAGGTTGTTTATCCGTGCAATTGAGTTGATCAATCTCGAAGAGCCTGCATTAATGGCGGGAGATTATAATGTGATCCCTCAAGAGGAAGATGCAAGTACACCTGAAAATTGGACAAATGATGCGTTATTTTTAGCAAAAACCCGTGCTGCATATCAAAAAATTATAAATCTTGGTTTTACGGATGCATTTCGGTGTAGAAATCCTCAACCAATGAATTATACTTTTTGGGATTTTCAAGCCGGTGCCTGGAATAAAAATGAGGGTATACGAATAGACCATTTTTTGCTCAATCCACATTGTGCAGATTTGTTAAAAGAGTGTGAAATAGATCGTTACATGAGGGGTAGGGAAAAACCATCAGATCATGTCCCAATATGGGTTGGTCTAAATATCTAATCACCCCTACTAACGTCAACTCCATATAACCAATCGTATTTACTTTGAATAAAACTAGGCTTTAATTTAAAAGACGCTTTTAAACCAATATCAATAATTTTAGCTTTTACACCATCAGCATGATAAATATCACCATTAGCCAGAGATGCCCGAGACACTTTCTTTACCCGATTGATTCTCCTAGCTTGGTATTTTTTTAACCCATCATTAAAATTAATTGAATTATCTAATTCCTCGCCAAGCACCCAAGCATCCTCAATTGCCATATTTGCTCCTTGTCCCAGAAATGGGACCATAGGATGGCAAGCATCCCCAATTAAAACAATGCCACAAGAGTGCCATTTTGCTGGTATTTCATGCGAAAACAGACCCCATAGTTTTACATCCTCCACAACACTTAGAAGTTTCAAAACATTAACTGGCCAATTTTTAAATGATTGCTCTAAACTCTCTCTTTTATCCGAATAATTCCAACCTTCTGCCACCCATTCATTTCTCTTTTCCACAGCCACCAAATTTACTAATTTGCCATTTTGCATGGGGTAGGTAACCATATGCCGATTTGGGCCAAATCTAATTGTAGCTTCACTCGGCAGGTCAAATAGAGGAACAAATTTACTTTCAATTACCGTTCGCCAAGCAACCTTACCCATAAATTTAGGTGGCTTATTATAGCCTATTGATTTCCGCGCAATCGAATGTATTCCATCAGCTCCTACTAATAACTTTGCGATATGTTTGCTCTGATCACTAAAGAAAATTTCTATTTCTTTATTATTGTAATTGATATGCGAAGCCTTTTTCCCAAAATTTATTTTTGCTCCTAAGTCTAGAACCTTTTTTATTAAAATGTCTATGAAATCTGACCTGTGTATCACCAGATGTGGATTATTATTTCCATGCGTTACCCGCATCAAATTTACCCTACTTGAAAATGTGGAATCCTTAAAATTCTGCACGTTTATAAACTCAAGTATGTTGCCTTTGGATGTTAACTCAGAAGCCAACCCAAGCGAACTCATCACTCCAAAACCATTTGGGCTTAATTGTATACCAGCACCAAAACCTTCTATTTTTTTTGCTTGGTCGAAAATAGTGACTCGAGCCCCACGCTGCAACAGACAAATGGCGGCTGTTAGGCCACCAATACCAGCACCTAGAATAGTTACACTTTCATTTTTTAAAGACATATTTTTTTGCTGCTGCACTGATGACAGTTTAAGGTTTATTGTAACAATCAAGTCCTCTTAATCGTCTCGGTGGACCTTTTCTTTTCGTTCATGCTTCGCTTGAGCTTCTAAGCTCATAGTCGCTATTGGACGAGCGTTCAATCTTTTAAGACTAATGGGCTCACCGGTAACATCACAATATCCATATTCACCATTTTCAATTCTTCGTAATGCACCATCAATCTTTGAAATTAACTTTCGCTGTCTATCTCGTGTACGCAATTCTAACGCTCGGTCCGTCTCTTCAGATGCTCTATCAGCAGCATCAGGAATATTTCGTGTCCCATTTTGCATGCCTTTAATTGTATCTTGCGTGCCGTCCATTATTTCCAACTTCCAATCTAGCAATTTCTTCCGAAAATATTCTAACTGATTTTCGTTCATAAACGGTTCACTTTCAGAAGGAATATAATCCTTAGATAAAACTTTTTTATTCATTAATTACCCCATTGAAGAATCATTAAATACCAAACATTTGGATTCTTGAAAAACCACTATCTTAATACCTACCATTTGTCACCCCACGTCATTCCATGTCTTGTAGGTTTATTTTGGTGTGCTAAAGTCTTATAAGAAAATCACCTAAAATATGGAAGAACTATGAAATTTTCTGGAACAAATGCCTATGTGGCCACCGACGATTTAACAATTGCTGTGAACGCTTCAATCACATTAGAAAGACCTTTATTAGTTAAAGGCGAGCCAGGGACAGGCAAAACTGAGCTCGCAAAACAGATTTCTAAATCTCTAAACCTTCAAATGATAGAATGGAATATAAAATCGACTACCAAAGCTCAGCAAGGATTGTACGAATATGATGCGGTAACGAGATTAAGAGATAGTCAATTGGGCGACGAAAGAGTCAAAGATGTTAAAAATTATATTAAAAAAGGCAAACTATGGGAGGCTTTCGAAGCGAAAGAAAAAGTAGTTTTGTTAATCGATGAAATTGATAAAGCTGATATTGAATTTCCAAATGACTTACTTCAAGAGATCGACAAAATGGAATTCCATGTCTACGAAACAAACGAGGTTATTAAAGCAACTAATAGGCCAATTGTTATCATCACATCAAATAATGAAAAAGAATTGCCAGATGCTTTTCTAAGAAGATGTTTTTTCCACTATATTAGATTCCCTGAGGATGAGGTTATGCGCAAGATAATTGATGTGCACTTTCCCAAAATTAAATCACAGCTGGTAACTCAAGCTCTATCCCAATTCTATGAAATAAGAGAAACTCCCGGTTTAAAGAAAAAACCATCAACATCAGAAGTTCTTGATTGGCTTAAGCTTTTACTTGCTGAAGATCTTACTCCAGAAGACCTCAAACGAGATGGAAAGGATGCCCTTCCAAAACTTCATGGTGCACTACTCAAGAATGAACAAGATGTTCATATGTTCGAGCGATTAGCATTCCTTGCTAGAGGGCAACGTTGATCTTAAAGTATTTAATCTCAATTTAAAGGTAACGGATTTGCTTATTATAACATTTGCCATAATTAGTTCACTCTTTGGAGCCTACACTGCTCGAAAAAATGGCGGAAACAAATCAGATTTAATACAGTACTTGCTGGTTTATTTAATTATTGGTGCAGTTATTGGTCTTTTTACAACATTAGCAATTGAGTGGCTGTAATCAGAGGGAAAAAATGTTTATTCCATTTTTTGAAAATTTAAGATCAGCCAAAATCCCCGTTTCTTTGAGAGAATATCTAAGTTTTTTAGAGGCCACTAAAACTGGACTAGTTTTATACGATATTGAAGGATTTTATTTTCTGGCACGCACCGCAATGGTTAAAGATGAAAGAAACATAGATAAATTTGATCAAGTTTTTTCATCAACTTTTAAAGGTTTAGAAAATATCTCTGTTGATGATGTGCTTGAGGCAGTAAATTTGCCAAACGATTGGCTCACCAAAATGGCTGAAAAACATTTAACCAAGGAAGAAATGGCCGAAATTGAAGCATTAGGTGGGTTTGAAAAGTTAATGGAAACTCTAAAAAAGAGGCTAGAAGAACAGAAAGGTCGACACCAAGGTGGTAACAAATGGGTCGGCACAGCAGGGACTTCACCTTTTGGTGCATATGGATATAATCCTGAAGGTATACGCATAGGCCAAAATGAAAGCAGGCATAAAAAAGCTATTAAAGTCTGGGACAAACGCGACTTCAAAAATTTAGATGATAATGTCGAACTTGGGACTCGCAATATAAAAGTTGCTTTAAAAAGAGTTCGAAGGTGGGCAAGAGATGGCGCTGCTGAAGAATTAGATTTAAATGGCACCATTCGGTCAACAGCAGAAAATGGTTATCTGGATGTGCAGATGCGGCCTGAAAGAAGAAATGCCGTTAAAGTATTATTATTTCTTGATGTGGGTGGATCTATGGACCCTCATATAAAAATTGTTGAAGAGTTATTTTCAGCTGCAAAGACCGAATTTAAACACATGGAATACTTTTATTTCCACAATTGTCTTTATGAAGGTGTCTGGAAAGATAATCGTAGGCGATGGAGCGAGCAAACCTCAACACAAGACATTCTACGAACATACGGAAATGATTATAAATGTATTTTTGTGGGAGATGCGTCAATGTCTCCCTACGAGGTTGCATATCCTGGTGGTGCCTCAGAACACTGGAATCCTGAAGCTGGAGAAGTCTGGCTAAATAGAGCTATCGACCAATGGCCAGCAAGTATATGGATTAATCCACTGTCTGAAAAATATTGGCAATATACTCATTCAGTTGGCATGATTCAGGAAATATTCTCACACCGCATGTATGCCATGACATTAAAAGGCATAGAAAGTGGCATGAAAGAATTAAGTAAATAATTTATTTATTCTGATATTTATTCTTATACAAAAAAACGTTTGATAATTTGGTTTTATTAAGTAATCTTAATCAAATGTCTAATGCTCCCAAATTCAATATTGACTTAATGAGTTTCGTAAAAGACCCTTATCCATCGTTAAAAGAAATGCAACTTTTCACGCCTATTAGTTATGTGCCAGAACTTAGTGCAACCTTATTAACATTACGAAATGATATATTTGTTAACGAAAAAAAAACAGACGTTTTTTCTTCCCTACAACCTGATGGATTGATGACCCAATTGATGGGTGAAAATATGATGCGAAAAGATGGTGAGGCGCATTTAAACGAACGAAAAGCAATCTTCCCAACTGTCTCACCTAAGACGGTTCGAGACGTTTGGAAAATCCTGTTTGAAAAAAACACAAAAGAAATACTTAGTAATATAAGAGCCAAAAAAAAAGCAAATCTAATGACTGAAATAGCAATGCCAGCATCTGCCCACATGTTGAGAGTGATGACAGGCTTAACTAATATGTCAGAAGAAGAAATGGACAGAACTAGCCAAGGAATGATAGATGGATGTTCTAATTATTCTGGTGATCCAAAGGTAACAGAAAATTGCAATAATTGTACAGATTCAATTGATCAACACATAACAGAGAAATTGAAATGTACATTAAAGGATAATGATCTATCTTTGCTTGCGGTTCAGCTAAGAAATGGCTTATCGATGGAACAAATCAGAGCCAATATAAAACTTGCAATCTCAGGAGGCCAAAATGAACCTCGGGATGCCATTTCAGGCACAATAGCAACCATATTAAAACATCCAGAACAGCTGAAAATGGTACTGGCAGAAGAATGTTCCTGGACTCAGGTATTTGAAGAATATTCTCGATGGATGTCCCCGATTGGAATGTCCCCAAGACGGATTGCAAAAAAATATACCTACGCGAACGTTAATTTTGAGGTTGGTGATCGCGTATTTCTCATGTTTGGTGCAGCTAATCGCGATCCCAATATTTTTTTAAATCCTGAAATATTTGATATAACAAGGGACTGCAAAGCATCTATCGCTTTTGGAGCTGGGCCACATTTCTGTGCTGGCGCCTGGGCCTCAAAGACATTAATCACTGAAGTTGTTTTACCATTGATTTTTGATATGCTTCCAAATTTAAAGCTAAATCCAGATTACTCAATTGAATATACTGGATGGGCTTTTAGAGGACCGTTAGCTGTAAATGTAATCTGGGACTAAATCTTGCTGAATCAAACCTTTCAGTTCATAACCAAATGATGATAAAATTTACGCCAATATTACTTGCATTGATTTACGGTTATATTATGTATCGTTTTTCTGTGTGGCGCACTAAGGCTAACTTAGACAAAAACTCTACTTTACTTGCTGACAAGCCAATAATGTTACTCACAAACCAAATGGCAAGGTCTTTAGATTTACATGAAATAAAAGTACATATTTATGAAATTGAAGCAGTAAACGGCCTAGCGGCTCCAGATGGTAGAATCTTCATAACAAGAGGATTTTTAAAAAAATACTATAATAAGGAAGTTACAGCTTCAGAGTTAGTTAGTGTTATCGCACATGAGCTTGGACATGTGGCACTGGGTCATTCTAGAAAAAGAATGATAGATTTTTCAGGTCAAAATGCAATGCGAGTAGCATTGATGATGATTTTAAATCGATTTATTCCGGGAGTAGGTGCACTAATAGCTAATTTCCTAACAAGTTTACTAGCAGCCAAGTTATCCCGTAAGGATGAATATGAAGCTGACGCTTATGCCAGCGCTTTGTTAACTAAATCTGAAATAGGGGTTAAAGGTCAAAAGGATTTGTTAAATAAACTTGAAATAATTTCAAGTGGTGCAGGCAATATGCCCGCCTGGTTATTAAGCCATCCAAAAACTCAAAGTAGAATCAAGGCCATTGAGAAATTAGAACAAACTTGGCAAAAATAAAATCAGTTTAGCTTGCTAATTTTGCTAATTTTGGTAACTGAGCTTTTTTCAACAACCCTTTAATACTCATTTGTTTTTCATATGTACTATTGATCTCATCGAGCTCTTCACAGACAATCCCTGATACCAAGTTGGGGTTTTTCCTATAAATGTCTGCAATAAATTGATCTGGATTTATGCTAAATAAATTATATTTAGCTAAAATTGAATTTGGAAAATCTTTTTTATTAAATGTAATTATACCTTGTGATTTAGATTGAATGGCCACTGATAAAACATGAATGTCATTGATATCTGGCAACCAATACCCTTCAATCGAACTATCATTAAATTTACACATCGCATGCGGAAATCTAAGTTTCATTTGCATTATTTCTATTTTTGCAGATTCGATACTAATTAAGCCTTTTTTTTTGGCCGAAAATAACCACTCCTCCATAATTTTTTCAGACCATTTAGGCGTGAATTCACTAGACAACGCCAATTTTAACAAAATATTTCGTACAACTGTTGGGAAAAGAACACATGTATCAAGTACATAAATCATTAAGTGATCCTAAAAAATAAGGATTTTAAATAACCAGTTTCAGCTAATTGAGCATTTACTGGATGATCAGGCCCTGCACCCCCTATATGAATAAGCTGAGCTTGCCGCCCAGTTCTTGCAATTCCACGCAAACAAGCATTGCGAAATTTTTGCAAATCGACAGCATGGCTACACGAACATAAAGCTAAGTATCCATTAGGTGTAATGAGTCTTGATGATAGAAGAGCTACTCGTTCATAAGCTCTCAAACCTGAATTCAATGTTTGTTTAGATGGAGAAAATGCAGGAGGGTCGCATATCACGAAATCAAACTTTTTTCCTGACTTATTTAGTTCTGACATTGCATCAAATGCATCTGATTTTATTATGGTAACTCGATCACCTACTCCAGATTTCTCAGCACCTTTTTGTGCCAACTCTAATGCATTTTGCGAGCTATCAACTAAAGTTGCTGATTTTGCACCAGCAACTAATGTCGCCAGCCCAAAGCCGCCAACATGTGAAAATACATCTAAAATTTCCCTGTTTTTAGACAATTTAGAAGCAAACTCATGATTAACTCTTTGATCAAAAAAAAGGCCTGTTTTCTGACCGTTTAATATATCAGCAAAATACACTGCACCATTCATTGGAACTGCTATTGGTTTTTCAATAGCTCCACGAACTACCTCACTTGTTTGATCCAATCCTTCCAATTTTCGCGCCCTGCTCATCCCATTCAAAACAATATTTTGAATACCTAGAGATACCAAACTATCTAGTATTTGCTCTTTAAAACAATCCGCCCAAGACGAATTAGGTTGAAAAACAGCATTTGCGCCAAATCGGTCTATAACAACACCTGGAAGACCATCAGCCTCCCCATGAATAAGCCTAAAAAAAGCTGAATCAAATAACTCTTCACGCAATTCTAACGCTTTATGCAGTTGTTTTTTGATCCAGTCTTGATCTATTTGCGCATCAGAATTCAAATCCAACAGCCGCGCACTTATTTTAGATTTTGGATTAAAAGAAAATAGGCCCATTGGTCCTAAATCAGTATCTTCAATCCTAATAATTTCTCCTGATTTTATATTTCTTGTTCTTCGATCAAATGCAATTTCATCACTGTAGTACCAAGGATAACCCTTTCTTCTTGGAGATGACTTGGCCTTCCTAAGGCGAACTGTTGGATACCTATTACTCTGACTCATGCACTTAAACCTTTATACTGGACCGATAATACTTTATTGGCTTGAGAAAATTACATAATCTTTTAAAGCTACTTGAAATATCCTGGTAAACTATTTGGTGCTGCAGCTGCTTTCAACCAATCAAATAAATAATCTGAAACGGATCTAAAACAAACAACTTCAATTTCATCGCTATTAATCGTCCAAAATGCTGCGGCTAGCTGGCCAATTCTTGATCTGCGAACTTCATTAACTCCAAAATTGGACATATCAGCAGGTGTGCCTTTTGCAAGAACGTCATACACGCCCTCACCTTTTAAATTAAACAAGACCCGAGCATCAGACACATCGGCAATAAGATAATGCTCGCCTCTTAAATTCTCCTCCAGAGACGCAATATGTTTATTAACCTTATCATAACTTATCAGTATCAATAACTCATCTGGTGCCATCCATACAATTCTAGTATCAGTCGTTGCTGATACTTTTCCAAGGTGTGGCAGTGGTGTTTTAAAGCAATCATTTATTATTTTTTTCAAACCTTTCGTTTCCAGATCCACCTTAAGCGTGATCATTCCCCAATTTTTAGGCAATTTTACACTGATTTCTCCCATGTAACTTAAATCATCTGTATCATTGCTTGGGTTAGGCATTTTGACTTTTCCCTTCTTTATCATAGAACACGGGATCACAAATAACTGCTTTTGTTATTGTTCCATCTAAATTTGCAAAGTTAATAACTTCGTCCATTCTCTCAGGTCCTTTAACCACCAAGGCCAGCGCAATTGATCTTTCAAGAGTTGGTGAATAATAACTTGAAGTTACCCGACCAATCATATTCTTGTGTCCATATTTATTCAATTTTTCATCTACGGCATAAATACCGTCGGGCAATATTACAGTTGGGTCAACTGTTTTGAGGCCAACCAATCGCCATCGATCTTCGAACTGCAAGAATTCACGCAATTGCGCCCTCTTTCCTATAAAGTCCTCTTTCTTTTTAGAAATTGCCCAATTTAATCCCAGGTCTTGAGGTATAACTGTTCCGTCTGTTTCATCACCAATCATAATGAACCCTTTTTCTGCTCGCATAACATGCAATGCCTCTGTTCCATAAGGCATAATGCCAAATTCACTACCAGCACTCAAAGCAGCATCCCAAAATTCTTGAGCCCTCTTAGCAGGGATGGCTATTTCGTATGAAAGCTCACCTGAAAAAGAAATTCTAAAAATACGTGCAGGAATGTCAGAAATTTTTCCTTCAAGAAAAGACATAAATGGTAGCCCCTCTTGACTAATATCAATACCCTCAACGCCCATTTTTGCTAAAACTGTACGGGCATTTGGGCCAACTATAGCAATTTGCGAAAACTGTTCAGTCAAATTTAAAGTGTGAACTTTCCAGTCCCACCACTCAGTTTGCAGCCATTCCTCCATGTGAGCGTGGATTCTATCCGATCCTCCTGACGTAGTATGGCACAAGTAAGAATCCTCTGACAATCTTGCAACAACTCCATCATCAGATAAAAACCCGTTCTCTCCACACATCAAACCATAGCGGCACTTGCCAACGTGTAAACTTGACATCTTATTTGTGTAAATCATATCCAAAAACTTTCCAGCATCTGGTCCAGTAACAAGAATTTTTCCTAGGGTTGATGCATCAAGTATCCCACAATTATTTCTTGTATTTACAATTTCTCGTTCAACAGCTTCCTTTGTAATCTCTGATCCACGCAAAAAACAATATGGCCTTCGCCAGTCAGCCACGGGCTCCCAAATTGCTCCATTCTGATCTATCCAATTATGTATTGATGTCTTTCTAATAGGTTTAAATAGTTTACCCCGTGCATCACCACCAATAGAACCTAAGGATATGGGCTGATAAGGAGGGCGAAATGTGGTAGTACCAACATCAGGTATAGGGAGATTGAGACTATCAGACAAAACAGCTAATCCATTAATGTTAGATAATTTCCCTTGATCTGTGGCCATACCCAGTGTGGTATATCTTTTTGTGTGTTCAACACTTTCATAACCTTCTTGCGCAGCAAGCTCTACATCATTAACCTTAACATCATTCTGAAAATCCAACCAAGTTTTCATTTTTAATTTTCTACTTGCGCCTTGAGGCATAAACCAAACGGCAGCTGATTTCTCTTCATTAATTAGTACCGATTTGGGGCATTTAATTTTAGGTAAGTATTTCGTATATTTTTTTACGATTTTAATACCAGCCTCATGTGCATCTAGTAAAACCTCACCAATTGAAAAAAACCCGTTAGCAGTCCCAGTGACAGTTACAATTTGCTCACCATATGCTCCCAAGGGTGGTTTATTACTATCAGGCCTAAACGTACTGTTTTGCTCATCCCAATTTAATTTACCACCACAATGTGACCACAAATGCACAACGGGGGACCAGCCGCCAGACATTGCAACACAATCACAGCTAATCTCTTCTAAAACCTCTCCTCCACCAGCTTGGGAGCAAAGAGCGATACCCTCTACTCTTTTTGAGCCTTTAACACTTGATATGCCTTTCCCTACTTCTATTCTAATGCCTAATTGACGAGCCTGATTGGGAAGTTCTCCATCAACATTAGGTCGCGCATCGATTATGCATGGAACTTCCAGTCCAGCATTTTTCATAGTTATAGCTGTTCGATAAGCGTCATCATTATTCGTTACAAGAACAGTCTTATCGCCACACGATACACCATAATTCACTGCGTAATCCCTGACAGAAGCTGCCAGCATTACACCAGGAATATCATTATTAGCAAAAGATAAAGGCCTCTCTATCGCGCCAGTCGCAGTAACAATTTGTTTTGCTCGCACTCTCCACAACCTTTGCCGCAGGAGTGCTTCTTGATTTGCTTCATCGATTAAATTTTCGTGTAGCAAAACGTAACCATGATCATAAACGCCAGCAGCCATAGTGTTCAGTTTTAATTCAAAATTATCAGCCTTGGAAAGCTTATGTATTTGTTTTTCAACCCAATTTGCTGAAAGCTCTCCATCGATATTGACATTGTCAATTGATGCTCTGCCCCCCCAATAATCATTTTGCTCAACAATCAAAACTTTCAAACCACTATTAATTGCCGCCCGAGCAGCGGTAATACCAGCCACACCACCACCAACAATTAACATATCCACATGTACGTAGAAATGCTCGTATGAATTAAAATCTTTGTTCGTCGGGGCAGATCCAAGCCCTGCGGCTCGCCTTATAATTGGTTCAAAAACATGTTTCCAAGCAAAACGAGGATGAATGAATGTTTTATAATAAAAACCAGCTGGAAAAAATCGGGCTAGTTTAGAATTTATTGCACCAATATCAAATTCCAAGGTGGGCCAATGGTTCTGACTCTTGGCCTGTAACCCATTAAATAACTTAGTAGTTGTTGCTCTTTGATTAGGTTCGAATTTAGATCCTGACCCAGTCTCAAACAATGCGTTTGGTTCCTCAGGTCCTGCCGCCACAATCCCACGCGGTCGATGGTATTTAAAAGAGCGTCCAACTAGAACTTGGTCATTTGCCAAGAGTGCTGATGCCAATGTATCACCCTTGAAACCTTTAAATCTTTTTCCATTAAACGTAAATTCTTGTGCTGAATTTCTATCTAAAAGATTACCACCAGCTTTCAATCTTGTACTCATTAAAAACCCTCCCACTCTGGGCGTTTTTTCTTTATTGAAGATAACAAGTCTTTAGGTGGCATCACAGTTTGAGCTGGATAAGTTCCAAAAACCTCCAAAGTAACTGAACAGCGCGCAGCGTGGAACCACTTTCCACAGCCATAGCTATGCCGCCACCTTTCAAAATTTACACCTTTATGATTTTTTCTCATAAATAAATAGTTTTCAAAATCATCATCAGATGATCCTGGTCCAAATCTTTTAATATGAGCTTCACCACCAGCGGTAAGTTCAGTTTCTTCTGCCTCAACGCCACAATAGGGACATTTAATAATTAACATTCAAAGATCCTTACAATATTCATATTCTACAATTAATAAATGATCAATGAGCCACACCAGCAGCCACACTTTCATCTATGAACCTTCCTTCTTTAAATCTATCTAAACTAAATGCAGATGCTAATGTACTTGGGATTCCTGTCGCCATTGTCTCAGCCATTGCCCAACCAGAGCCAGGAATAGCTTTAAATCCACCAGTACCCCAGCCGCAATTAATAAAGCATCCATCAAGTGGCGTCTTAGATATTATTGGTGACCTGTCACCAGTAACATCAACAATACCACCCCATTGGCGTAACATCTTCAACCGGGAAATCATTGGAAAAGTTTCAATCAATGCTCTTACTGTTTCTTCAATATGATGAAAACTGCCGCGTTGTGTATAATTATTAAACCCGTCAGTACCTCCGCCTATAACCATCTCACCTTTGTCAGATTGGCTCATGTAACCATGAACGGTATTCGCCATTACAACCACGTCCATACATGGTTTAATTGGTTCTGAGACCAGGGCTTGCAGTGCAACACTTTCTATAGGAAGCCTAAACCCAGCCTTATCAGCAAGCACACTTGAGTTACCCGCAACAACCAATCCTAAACTTTTCGTTTTAATTTTTCCCTTTGTGGTGTCCACACCAGCAACTTTACCGTTAGATTTTATTATTCCAGTCACTTCGCACTGTTGTATTATATCCATACCCATATCAGAACAAGCTCGTGCATAACCCCACGCCACTGCATCATGACGCGCTGTACCTCCCCTTGGTTGCCACAATGCCCCTAAAACTGGAAAGCGAGGGCCAGACAATTCAATGATCGGGCATAATTTTTTAACAGTATGTGGTGGAATAAATTCTGTTTCCACACCTTGCAGATTGTTAGCGTGGGCTGTTCGCCTATAGCCACGTATTTCATGCTCTGTTTGAGCCAACATCATCACACCACGAGGTGAAAACATAACATTATAATTTAATTCCTGTGAGAGGTTTTCATACAAAGATCTCGCTTTTTCGTAGATTGCTGCTGATGGATCTTGCAAATAATTTGACCTGATTATGGTTGTGTTACGACCAGTATTTCCTCCACCAAGCCATCCTTTCTCAATTATTGCGACTTTAGTAATCCCATAGTTTTTCCCTAAATAATAAGCTGTCGCCAAGCCATGGCCACCTGCACCAATTATTATAGCATCATATTCGTCCTTTGGTTCAGGTGAACGCCAAGCTCTCTCCCACCCTGTATGGTATCGATAAGCTTCCCGCACGATTGCCGTGACTGAATATTTTCTCATACTCGCTCTTTCTCAACACTAAAACTAAATTTAATAAAACTTATATCTGATTGATAAATTAAATGCTTGTTTAATCTAAAGATTCCAATAGTTAAATCGGCCAGTTTCGACTTATTTACGACAATTTTCAAAACAACACTTTGATTATTACTGAAACTCAACATATAGACAGACATAATTGATTTTTTTTAAGAGATACTACTTAATTTGGTTTCGAGGTGCAAATAGGGTAACGAATGTTAGATTTTTTATTTTTCTCAGCTTTACTCTTCCTGATACCAATCTGTGTAAGTGCTTTAATACTATTTAAAAAACCATCTTTGATTATTAATGATAAAATTGAGTTGGACGTTTATCGTGATCAGCTAGATCAAGTATCAAAAGATATTAAGCGTGGGATATTAAATCAGTCGGAAGCAGAACTTTCACGCATTGAAATAAAAAAACGGCTTTTAGAAAGTGATTCAAAAACTTCAAAAAAATTAAATTATGGTAAGACTAATAGCAACTATTTATTGATGATTGCCTTATCTTTATTTCTTCTTATCTGCTCTGTCTCATTATACTCAACTTTAGGCTTTTTTGGAACCACTGATGCTCCTCTAAATGAAAGATTAGAACTAATAGAAAAATTTAACAAAAACCGCCCATCACAAGCAGTGATGGAAGCAAGCATCGCACCAGATAAAGGAAATAAATCAAAAATTAACTATGACAAAGATTACCTACAATTAATACAAAACCTCAGGGAAACAGTAAAACGCAATAATTCTGACATTACAGGTCACCGCCTATTAGTAAAATATGAAAACGATCTTAATCACTTCACCGAAGCACATCTTATTCAAGAAAAACTGATTAATTTACTTGGATCTCGTGTAACTGCTTTAGATTATACCGACTATGCCCAATTACTTATAAATGCTGCGAATGGTTATGTTTCACCAGAAGCAGAAGAGAGTCTAAAAAAGGCTCTTAAGTTAGACAAAAAATATGCGAGAGCTTTGTATCTTACCGGACTTTTGATGATACAATCAAAAAGGCCCGATATCGCATACAAAATTTGGGTAGAGTTATTACGAACTGGCAACAAATATGACCCATGGATATCTGAAATTAAAAAATCTCTTGGCGCATTAGAATTAAAAGCTGGTCTTAGAAATGACTAATAAAGGTTAGAATATAAATTTTAGATTGTGTCTGTAAATTATTCAAATTGACTAGATATTTTAATAACGAATGTAACGTGCTACGGATGGCTGCAACTTAATATTCAAAGTAAGAAGTCCATGAGCATTATACAAAATTTAAATGAGTTCTACGAACAACATTCCAAAGGAAAATCTTTGATCGGTTTGGATCTAGGAGAAAAAACTATTGGCATTGCAGTTAGTGATAATTTATTATCAGTCGCTAGCCCGCTGAAAACTATAAGAAGAACAAAATTTAAGGATGATGCTGCTGAGTTGATAAAAATAATTGAGGAAAGACAAATTCAAGGAGTAATTCTTGGCCTTCCCATAAATATGGACGGTTCTGAGGGACCCCGATGTCAATCAACTCGAGCATTCGCTAGAAATCTAGATAAAATAACAGATATTTTAATTTCTTTTTGGGATGAGAGACTGTCAACTATAGCAGCAGAAAGAGTCTTATTGGAGGCTGATACATCCAGAAAACGTCGTAATCAGGTCATAGATCATGTTGCGGCTGGTTATATCTTACAAGGAGCACTGGATAGAATCCAAAATATTAAGGCACAAAAATGATCGACGACGTTTGGAAACGAGAGGAAATTGATAGCCCCTGTATTAAACTCTGCGTCTTACATTCTGAGGCAAAAATATGTGTTGGCTGCCACCGTTCAGCTGAGGAAATACAAATGTGGTCCAAATATACACCCGAGCAAAGACTTTTAATTATTAGCAAATTACCAAGTAGAAAAAGTATATTAATTAAAAGGCGTGGAGGCAGAAATCGCCATCTAAAAAATCAGATAAATGGTTAAGGGTCATTTAACCATCCCATTTTGCTAAATTTGACTTCAGGCCTGAAATATATAATTACACGACCGTCTTTATCTGCTTTTGCTCGTCCATCCCAAGGCGCAACTCCATGCAATGCCATTCTATGAACGATATATGATTCCCCAGGAGTTGCATGTATTTCTACCTTTCTACAGGATTGAAAGATCTCTCTTCTCGCTTGATGGTATAGAGTTGTTAAATCAATGTTTCCCCAATCATTTGGATCCACATTTGACAATGATTTTTTAAAATAATGTTTTACAATTTTCTGACTTCCTTCCCATACCACTAAAGGTGAAGCCTTTTTACTTGATAAGGTTACAGGGATTCCTAGAATAAAAGCATGCTGCTCCTTTAGCTTACGAATTTTCTCTTTTCCAATTGGATGCAATCCATCAACATGTGCCGCAGCCTTTTTGAGCCGGTATTTAAATGCTGCCAAGCTTTCACTATGCGCTGGCTTTGGATATCCGGGATAGCATACAGATACTTGTCCTTTGTCCCATTTTATCTCTTGCACATTGAATTTTTCCAATGCCCACCTGGAAGAATCCGTATCTAATCTAAGCCCACCAACAACAGCACCTTGAATATTATTTTTTAAAACATTAACCCCAGCAAACCATGTTCCTTGATAGCGCAGCCAGTTATTTCTGTTATCGTGATTTTGAATTTCAGAGAATACTTCACGAGATACAGTTTTTAACCAGTCATAGAGTTTTGCGTCGTATTTAAATTTGATCCACCCATTATCTTCGTAATTTTGAGTCAAATCAAAATGCCTTTCTCAGCATATTTAAGGCCATAATAATAATAAAAATTGCAAATAATCTTTTAAGTGGTTTTGGATTCATCGCGTGTGCTGCACGAACACCTAAGGGCGTCGTCAAAAAGGTCATCAAAATCACAACAATAAAGGCAATCAAATTGACAGACCCAATGGTAAAAGGTGGTTTAAATTCTGAAGGAATATTTAAAAATAAAAATCCAACAACAGATGGCAATGCAATTATAACACCAAAACCAGACGCTGTTGCAATAGCACGATGAATTGGAATATTAAATAAAGTCATTAATGGAACGCCAAATGATCCACCACCAATACCCATTAATACTGACATGAACCCTAAAATCACAGAAAGTATTCTTTTTGTTAAACCGGTAGGCATAACTTGCCCTAATCGCCAATGATCCTTTCCAAAAGCGAGATATAAACCAACCACAAATCCCAAAACACCAAATATGATCATCAAAATAGTTGAGCTTAAAGAAGACGCAAGAAATACGCCAATTATCGCACCAAACCCAATACCGATAAACCACTCACGTAATATCTGCCAATTTACAGCACCTTTTGAATTATGTAATTGAACAGATCTAATTGATGTTATTACGATAGTTGCCAAAGAGGTGGCTAAGCAAATTTGCATCAAATAAACTGACCCATACCCTAGGAACTCAAACGCGAAGAAGAATGCTGGAACCAAAATAATTCCACCACCCACTCCTAACAAACCTGCAATGACACCAGCAAAACCTCCAATGAGTAGCAACATGAGAAGCATCAGCAATAATTCTACAGTTATAATCATGAAGACCAAGTCTTTCCATTCTTAAAATATTTTAATTATATCTTTCCTACTTAACCAAGAAAAAAAATTAAATTGCCAACAAATAATCATTGTTTTTATTGGTCAGAGCAACAGCATTAACTGCGTTAATCAATACATTTAAATCAGCGCCTTTTTTGTGTGCTTGCTCTGAAATGTTTCTGCGCCACAACTTTGCGCCAGGCTGACCAGAAAATATACCTAACATATGCCTTGTTATTTGGTTTAATCTTCCGCCATTTTGGAGATGCTTCTCAATGTAAGGTAACATTTCTTCAACAACTTCAAATCCATTTTTGACAATACCTTTTTGATATATTTCTCCGTCAATATTTTGCAAAACTTGCACAGGGTTATAATAGGCCGAGCGACCAATCATGACGCCATCAATGCCATTATCTAAATGACCTTTGACTTGTGTTATGTTTTGCACACCACCATTAAGTGTCAAATGCATTTTTGGAAAAATCTTTTTCATTTTAAAAATTAAGTTATAGTCGAGTGGTGGCAAATCCCGATTTTGCTTAGGACTAATTCCTTTCAACCATGCTTTCCGCGCATGAATTATTAACCGATTAATCCCAGCTAACTGTAACATTTCAATAAATTCTGGCAGAACCAAATATGGATTGTCCTCATCCACGCCAATACGACATTTAACCGTAATATCTAAATTTTTACTAGCATCAAGCATCGCCTTTACACAATCTGCAACCAAACCGGGTGATCTCATTAAAATAACACCAAATGATCCCGACCTTACTCTATCAGATGGACATCCAATATTTAAATTGACTTCATCATAACCCCAGGCCTCGACAATCTTTACTGCGGCAGCCAATGATTTTGGTTCGGAACCACCAAGTTGTAATGCTACTGGATGTTCTGTTTCATCAAAATTTAAAATTTTCGATTGATCCCCATTCAAAATAGCTGCTGGAGTAATCATTTCTGTGTAAAGTAAAGTATTTTTTGAAATCAGACGATGCAGATAGCGACAATGCCTATCTGTCCACTCCATCATTGGCGCCACGGAAACAATTGGGGAATACTTCAAATTCGTACTTCAAACTGAAATATAGTAACGGACATTTAACAATTCCTCGTCTATTTGAACCATTATATCGAGAATATTCTCAAACATGAACTTTATTTTTTCTTTTTCTTAATGATTTGTGCAGCACGACAAGTGAATCTGTTTAAAAATAACCAAACGTTATCAGAGTAATTCCTCATAAGCAAAATATGTTTCCGAAATACATCAATTTGAATTAAATCAGGGTAATAATGCTGAAATCTTAACAAAAAACTGTAAACATTCTCAAAATAAGTTTATTCATCGGCCAATCTAGCAGCAGATCTTTTCTCAGCTCTTTTGATATTTGTCTTACGGTATTTTACTACTACTTCAAACAAGACCTCCGTTTAACAAAAATTTTAGATAGGACTTTATGATAAAATTTACAGACCTTGAACTTGATTCAAATGTATTATCAGCAATCTCAGATGCGGGATATCAGACACCAACCCCGATACAAGCAAGAGCGATACCGGAAGCATTAAAGGGTTTAGATATCCTTGGTATTGCCCAAACTGGTACAGGCAAAACAGCAAGCTTTACATTACCTTTAATCACAATGCTGGCTAAAGGACGCGCACGGGCCAGAATGCCAAGATCTTTAGTATTAGCACCAACAAGGGAATTAGCCGCGCAAGTAGCCGAAAATTTTGATATTTATGCAAAAAATACAAAACTGACCAAAGCCCTGCTAATCGGAGGTGTTAGTTTTAAAGAGCAAGAAATATTGATTGATCGTGGAGTAGACGTATTAATTGCGACACCAGGACGCTTACTTGATCATTTTGAACGAGGAAAACTTCTTCTTACCGGTGTCAAGATTATGGTAGTGGACGAGGCGGATCGTATGTTGGATATGGGATTTATTCCAGATATTGAAAGGATATTTAAATTAACCCCGTTTACCAGACAAACACTATTTTTTTCTGCTACTATGGCGCCTGAAATCACAAGAATAACCGAAGAGTTCCTCTCAGCACCTGTGAGGATCGAAGTTGCAAAACAAGCCACAATTTCTGAAACAATTACACAAGGAGTAATTTCATTCAAACCTAGTCGCAAAGATCGATCGTTTAAAGAAAAGCGGAATTTATTGCGAGAAATTATACTCAGTGAAGGAAATAAATGTAAGAACGGTATAATATTTTGCAATCGCAAAATAGATGTTGATATATTGATGAAGTCAATGAAAAGCCATGGCTTCAATGTTGGGGCTATCCATGGCGACCTAGAGCAATCGACTAGAATGGAGGTTTTAAATGGTTTTAAAGATGAGTCAATTAGGTTTTTAATTGCGTCTGACGTAGCAGCAAGAGGCTTGGACATACCAAATGTAAGCCATGTATTCAATTTTGATGTACCTATTCATTCAGAAGATTATGTGCATCGGATAGGTCGGACAGGACGAGCTGGCCGACCTGGGTCAGCGATTATGATTTCAACACCAACTGATAGCAAATCACTTTCAGCGATTGAGAGGCTAATCAAAATGCAAGTACCGGAGATAACTTTTAATTCTCAGTCAAGCACACCAAGCGCCACTAGTAAAAATAAAAAAGAAGGCAACACAAAAAATAAAAAAGCGGAAAGTAAAGTTGAGCCAGAAAATATTAAATATCCTAAAGACAAAAAACTTCACAAAAAAGTGGAGAAGCTAAAGGAAACTAATACTTCAACAAACAAGGGTTCTGATGAGCCAAATAAAGTTATAGGTTTAGGTGATCACACCCCAGCTTTTCTTGAGATCAATTTTCGCGATTAATATCTCAATCTATGTTTCACTGGCATTTATATTAGATTGATACTAGACGGTTAATCAAAACTGAAATCTCAGGCTTTTTATCAACAAGCTCAACAACAATACCTCTACAAGACTTTATGATAACTTTTTTTAATTTCCCATCTTCCATTAAGGTCTTTTCGTCCATTAAATTAAGTGAGGCTTTTACTGTTTCCTCAATTATTATATTCAAATCTTCATCTTGTATATTTTTTGGCAGGCCATGTGATTGAACCCACACATCATCGATCAATTCATCATTCTCATCTATTATTATATTTATAGAAATATGACCAGAAAATGCCATCCTTATTCGATCACGAACAATACCATCCTTATCACCTATTAAAATATTTCCATCCAAATAAGTTCTCCCATACTCCACCTCATTTAATAACTTAGCCCTACCGTTTGAAATATCTACCAAAGAGCCATTACTAGCTAAAATAGATTTAAAACCATTATCTTTGGCGAGTCGATAATGTGATCTTAAATGCCTGGGCTCCCCATGCATTGGAATAACTAATTTAGGATTCAGCAAACGATGAATTTGAGTTATTTCAGAGCGGTTGGCATGCCCTGAGACGTGATAACGATCACCTTCATTTTCCACCACATCTATGTTTCTTTTACTAAGATTGTTAATTACTCTATTGACACCCACTTCGTTGCCTGGAATCGTTTTTGACGAAAATAAGAACATATCTCCTTCTTTCAAAACAATTCCCCTGTACTTGCCGTTAGAAAGTTGGGCTGATGCCGCACGCCTCTCACCTTGACTACCAGTACTTAATATAAAAATATGTGATCTTGGCAAATCAAGCGCTTGCTCGGGAGAAACTACATTTGGAAAATCATTTAAAATACCTGTTTCCAGACCTAACTCAATCATTCTTCGCATGGCTCGACCCAAAAGGACTATTGAGCGATCAGCAGCGATAGCTGCATCAGCCAGTGTTTTTAATCTAGCAATATTTGATGCAAAAGTTGTTGCAATAACCATTCCTGTTTGCGATTTTATCAAATCAACTAGATGTTTCTTTAAAGATTTTTCTGATTTTGCTGACTGAGTAACCAAAACATTTGTACTATCACAAACTAAAACATCTAAATTATGGCAAGCAGCGGTCCATAAGCCTGGATCAAAAGGATCCCCCAAGATTGGTGTGCGATCTAATTTGAAATCTCCAGTATGAAAAACCTTTCCTAGTTCTGTTTCAATGATTAAACCAGAGGATTCTGGTATCGAATGGGAAACAGGTACAAACGAGATACTAAAAGGACCCACCTCAATACATTTTGGGTAGATAGATATTTGCTTAACTAATCTATCATTCTTTCCTCTTTCTAATAATTTTCGTTTGGCATTGGCTGCAGTAAATGGCCTTGCATAGATGGGTATTTGAGAGAGCTCTGGAAATAATCCAATTGCGCCAATATGATCCTCATGAGCATGAGTCAGAAATATCCCCTTAACTCGATCAGCTCGCTCCAAAAGCCAATCGATATTTGGCAAAATAAGATCAACACCTGGGGTTGACTCAGCATCAGGAAAGGCAACCCCAAGGTCAACGATTATAAAATTCTCTTTTCCATCAGGTCCAAAGCCATATACATAACAATTCATTCCAATTTCGCCGGCACCACCCAAGGGGAGGTAGGTAAATTTATTATTAGTCATTTTATAACTTTCAGTTGAATTTATTGATTACGAACAAACCATGCGTAGTTAACTCACCATCGACTACATCAAAGATCTTATTACCTTGGGAAAATAAAGGCGCTAATCCTCCAGTTCCAATTATAGTCATAGGCGAACCATGTTCAATTATTATTTGATTACAAATCTCTTTCACCAAACCAATATAACCCCAAAATATTCCTGACTTCATGCATGCGATTGTATTTGTACCAATTGTGATGTTGGGTTTTGCTACATCAATATTGGGTAGTGCGGCGGCGGCCTCATGCAAAGCTTTTAAACTTAGATTAACCCCAGGAGAAATAACACCACCTATATAAGCGCCATCACTATCGACCACATCAAAGGTAGTAGCTGTTCCAAAGTCCACAACTATCAAATTCCCACCATACCTATCAAAAGCAGCAACTGTATTAACTATTCTATCTGCTCCAACATTTGCTCCCACGTCGACTCTAATATTTACTGGCAACTTGCAATTAGCTTTCCCCACAACGATTGGCGCAAAATCAAAATACTTATTGCCCAACTCATTCAAATTAAAAATCACTTGAGGGACAACAGAGCTAATTACAACTCTTGAAATTAAAATTTTTTGAGATTGAAATTCAATCAATGAACTTAACCAAACATAATATTCATCTGCCGTTCTCGAAACTTGAGTAGCACATCGCCATTCAATTAAAAACTTGTCTTCGCTGTAAACAGCAAACACTGTATTAGTATTTCCAACATCAATAGCCAAAAGCAACGCTAATTCTCCTCAAAATGAATATCTGCGGCGGTGATTTTTTTAATGCCATTTGAATTTTTCAAAACAAGCGTTCCATTATCATCAATTTTCAGAAAAGATCCTTTTATCTCAGTTGAACCAAGCCGAGCAACTATTTGTTTTTCAAGATTAGCTGCATGAGCAATCCACTCACTTCTAATCAAGTCAAAACCTTCATTATTAATCTTATTATCATAAATTATATATTGATCAGCTAATGTATATAAGAAATCGATAGGCGATAAAGTCAATCCAAGCTCTTGCTTGATACTTACGGGGGATCCACTACTTGGGTCTACTTCATGGGTCTTTGGTGCATTTGCTAAATTAATTCCAATCCCAATCAGTAAATTGTCCACTTCGCGTCCCTTACCAATACTTTCAAGCAAAATACCAGCAACTTTCCCATTGTTAAGAAGAACATCATTAGGCCACTTCAACTTAAACTTATCACTATTCCCAAAATGTATGATAAACGATGAACGTACAGCCAAAGCCATGACGAAAGATTGGAGAGCACTCTCGCGAATTAAAGTGTTTGGTTTTAACATCAATGTGGCGGCAAAATTTCCTTTTGGCATTAACCAAGTACGGCCGCGGCGTCCTTTACCTTCAGTTTGAATTTCAGTAATGATCCACGTTGGCTTTTTCGAAGATCCTATTCTTCTAATTGCTTCTTTATTAGTACTATCTGTTTCCTTCAAAATAACTAGATCATAACCTACAGGCCAAGAAACCATCTAATTTAACAACTCAAAAGCAGCATTAAGAGCCATAACCTCTACTCCAAACAAATTAATAACACCTAAAATCATGATTAACGCCGAGAGCGTTAATACCAACCACCCAGACATAGATATTTTCCCATCTAAAGTATCTTTTTCTTCCCCAAAGTACATCAGATAAATAATTCTTAGATAATAGAAAGCTCCAATAACAGAAGCTATAACTCCAGCTATAGCTAACCATGCCATATCAGCGTCAACAGCTGCTTTTAACACATAAAACTTTCCAAAAAAACCAACTAATGGCGGTATTCCTGCTAGAGAAAACATTAACACCATCAAAGATAAGGCGCGCAAAGGATCAACCTTTGAATACATATTTAATGCTGAAATATCCGTTACTGGGCGCCCATCTTTTTCCATCGACAATATAAATGAAAAAGTACCAATATTCATAATGACATAAATAGACATGTATATTAACAATGCCTGAACACCTATAATTGTGCCACTAGCTAAGCCGACTAATGCAAAACCCATGTGCCCAATAGAAGAATAAGCCATCATACGCTTAATATCTTTTTGCCCTATCGCAGCAATCGAGCCTAGGAACATTGAAGCGATAGCAAGGAAAGCCACAATTTGTTGCCAATCAGTTTTAACAGCTCCGAACGCATCGTATAATACTCGGGTAAATAAAACCATTGCCGCTACTTTAGGAGCAGTCGCAAAAAAAGCTGTCACTGGCGTTGGGGCACCTTGATAAACATCAGGTGTCCACATGTGAAATGGGGCAGCTGAAACTTTAAACGCTAAACCTGTGCTCAAGAAAACTAATCCTAACAATAGACCTAAAGATATGTTTCCATCAAAAATAGCTGAAGCTATACCATCAAAATTTGTAGTGCCAGAATAACCATAAATAAGCGATGCTCCGTATAGTAATAAACCAGATGAAAGAGCACCCAATACGAAATATTTTAAACCAGCTTCTGTAGACCTAATACTATCACGGTTAAATGCCGCAATCACGTAAAGAGCCAAAGATTGTAATTCAATACCCATGTAAAGAGACATTAAATCCCCAGCTGAAACCATCATCATCATTCCAACAACTGCCAAGCCAATAAGCAGTGGATATTCAAATTTAAGTAAATTATTTTTTGAGAGATAATCTCTGCTTATAATTAATATCACTGCTGAAGACCATAGAATCAAAATTTTTGCATATCTAGCGAATCCATCATCAATAAATGCTCCTCCAAAAGCCGCAGATTTATCGGAGCCAAATAATAAAATAAAAGCACCAAGTGCCAACATAAATATAGCTGTAATCCAAATCAATTTAGACGTTAGCTGATCTTTCTTGGTGTAAACAGCGAACATCAATCCCGCTAATATATAAACAATTAAAGCAAGTTCTGAAAAAATTATTGTCAAGCTATCAACTAACATCAGCACACATCCTTAATTTTCTACAAGCTGTAGAGATTTAGATATCTCAATACTTTCAATTAAAGCCTCAACAGAAGGACCAATAATATCAATTATGAAGCTTGGATAAATCCCAAAAATTAATGTTGCTAAAATTAATGGTGTAAACAATAACCGCTCGCGTCTATCTAAATCAGTTATACTTTTTAAACTAGCTTTTATTAAATCACCAAACATAACTCGTCTATAAAGCCATAAAGCATAAGCGGCAGATAACACTACTCCTAATGTAGCAAACACCGCGACCCAAGTATTAACCTGAAAGACCCCTATTAAAGTGAGCAACTCACCAACAAAACCACTTGTACCAGGCAACCCAACATTTGCCATTGTGAAAAGCATAAAGATCAATGCGTATGCAGGCATTCGGTTAACTAGTCCACCATAAGCATCGATTTCTCGTGTATGGATGCGGTCATAGATTACACCAACGATTAAAAATAGAGCCCCTGATATAAAACCGTGGCTAATCATTTGAAAAATAGCTCCATCGATCCCCTGTTGATTTAAAGTAAATATACCCATGGTTACGTAACCCATGTGAGCCACAGACGAATACGCTATTAATTTCTTCATATCCTCTTGGACCATGGCCACTAGGGATGTATATATAATTGCGATAACAGACAGCCATAAAACAAAATCCATCATCAATTCTGAAGCAATTGGAAACATGGGCAAACTAAATCTTAAAAACCCATATCCACCCATTTTTAATAAAATTGCTGCGAGCACGACTGATCCAGCAGTTGGCGCTTGGACATGCGCATCAGGCAACCATGTATGCACTGGCCACATTGGCATTTTTACAGCAAAAGAAGCAAAAAATGCCAACCACAACATTGTTTGGACACCCCCAGTTATCTCAAACCCGAGTATGTTAAAAGGAGATATGGAAAATTCATAATTTAATAATTGAACCATGTCTGTGGTTCCAGAAACAATCCACATATATAAGATGGCAACGAGCATTAGAACTGATCCGAGTAACGTATATAAAAAGAACTTAAAGGATGCATAAATGCGATTTTTACCGCCCCAAATTCCAACAATCAAAAACATTGGAATTAGACCACCTTCAAAAAATAAATAAAATAAAACTAAATCTAATGCACAAAAAACACCTAACATTAATGTTTCAAGAATTAAAAATGCCATCATATATTCTTTGGTTCGATGCGAAACATTCCAACAAGCACCAATTACAATTGGCATCAAGAAAGTGGTCAACATGACAAACAGCACACTTATGCCATCTACACCCATTTTATAATTCATTCCCAAGAGCCAGTTATGCTCTTCAACAAATTGAAAATTAGTATTTTTGGGATCAAATCCAAAAAGGATTGCCAATGAAATAAGCAAGGTTGCAAGAGTAGCAGTCAAAGCAAGCCACTTAGCGCTGATTTGCGCAGATTTATCATCTCCTCGCAACAACACTCCCATGATAACCGCAGCTACTAGTGGAATAAAAGTGGCTATTGAAAGGATATTATTCATTAATTAACGCCTCTAATTACAAACCAACTAAGCAAAAAACCTAATCCAATAAACATTGCGAATGCGTAGTGATATAGAAAGCCAGATTGTGCTTTTCCTGACAACTTTGTAATAAAGGGAATTAAGCGTAGAGCTAAACCGTTTAAAGCCCCATCAATAATTTTACCATCACTGCTTTTCCAAAGTATTCTTCCAAGAGCTTTCGCCCCCTTGGTGAAAATAAAATTATAAGCTTCATCAAAATAGTATTTATTGTAAAGTAACGCATGTAACGGTTGAAAGGTATTTGCTAACCTCAGCGGCCAACTTGGATATTTTATATAAAATAGCCAGCTAAGAATGAAGCCAAAACACATTGCCACAAAGGGAGAAACCTTGACCCAATTATCTAAATGATGTGCGTGTTCTATCACATGGTTTTTTGATCCCATATAAATTGCTGAGCCAAAAAACTCCTTGTAGTGATGCCCAAAAAAATCTTCGAACCAGATCATACCTGCGAGAATTGATCCAATGGCTAAGAAAGCTAAGGGTAAAATCATGATTATTGGACTCTCATGTGCATGTTTGTGCTTTTCCTCATCACCACGAGCCGTGCCATAAAAAGTTAAAAATATTAAACGCCACGAATAAAAGCTTGTCATTGCCGCCGCAATTACTAGCAACCAAAACGCATAATTACCGACAAGAGTATGAGCTGCAAAAGTACTTTCGATAATTGCATCTTTTGATAAAAAGCCTGCAAACCCATAGTGTGTCAATGGCACTCCAACACCTGTAATAGCCAGTGTCCCAACGATCATTGCGAAAAAAGTATACGGGATTTTTTTTCTTAGGGCGCCATAATTACGCATATCTTGTTCATGATGCATGGCGTGTATGACCGAACCCGCTCCTAAAAATAGCATAGCCTTAAAAAACGCATGTGTGAACAAATGAAACATTGCAGCCTGATAAGCTCCAACGCCAGCTGCAGCAAACATATACCCCAATTGAGACATCGTTGAATATGCGATAACTCTTTTTATATCATTTTGCACCAAACCAATTGTCGCCGCGATAAATGCAGATGTAGCGCCTACTACCGTAACAAAAGCTAAAGTATTTGGCGCATACTCAAATAATGGTGACATTCTACACACGAGAAATACACCCGCAGTTACCATTGTTGCTGCATGGATTAGTGCTGAGACGGGCGTAGGACCTTCCATAGCATCTGGTAACCACGTGTGCAGAAATAACTGAGCTGACTTCCCCATTGCTCCGATAAATAATAAAAACGTTAAAAGTTCGACTGCATTAATATCCAACCAAAGGAAATTCATCGAAGCTGATTTTAAAATAGGCCCAGAGTTAAATAATTCGGTAAAATTAATCGTTCCAGTCAAGTAGAAAAGTCCAAAAATTCCCAAAGCAAATCCAAAGTCCCCAACACGATTTACAATAAAAGCCTTCATTGCTGCGGAATTTGCGCTAGGTTTTCTCCAATAAAAACCAATTAACAGATAGGATGCGACGCCAACTCCTTCCCATCCAAAAAACATTTGTAATAAGTTATCAGAGGTAACCAACATTAACATTGCAAACGTAAAAAAGCTTAAATAAGCGAAAAACCTAGGCTTATATTTTTCATCTTGCCTCCAATTTGGATCATCTTCCATATACCCAAAAGAATAAAGGTGAACTAAAGCTGAAACAGTATTAACAACGATCAACATAATTGCTGTTAACCGGTCAAGTCTAATGGCCCAAAAAGACGATAACTCCCCACTTTCAATCCAACGCATTATGTAAATTTGCTCAGAATGCCCGTGAAAATTAATGAAAATAATCCAACTTAAAATGGCCGAAAGTAATAGTAAGCTAGTAGCGATAATTGTAGCAGCCTTCTCACCGATATATCGATGACCAAAGCCACATATTATCGCTCCTATTAAGGGCGCAAATAGGACTAGTTGAACCATCAGCTATCCCTTCATCGAATTAATTTCTTCGACGGCGATCGTACCTCGCACTCGAAAGAAACAAACAAGAATTGCCAGCCCAATAGCTGCTTCCGCAGCTGCGACTGTTAATATAAATAATGAAAATACTTGACCTACTAGGTCACCTAAAAATGCCGAAAATGCTACTAGATTAATGTTTACTGCCAGCAACATCAATTCTACAGACATTAATATTACTATTACATTTTTTCGATTTAAAAATATTCCAAATATACCAACCACAAAAAGCACAGAAGCGGCGGTGAGATAGTGCTCTAACGTAATCATTTTACAATCCCTGCCCTGGTTTTATGTCTTTTAATTCCATTGCTTTTAATGGATCTCTACTCATTTGCTCCATAACGTTCTGCCGTTTTATATCTTTTCTATGTCTCATGGTTAATACAATTGCACCGATCATAGCGACCAATAAGATTAACCCAGATGCTTGAAAAAGATAAATAAAGTCATCGTAGATTAACAATCCTAAAGCCTCTGTATTATGGGCATCTTGAAGTGAAGGTGTTACCGCAAGCCTTAATTCTGACGAGTTAACAGCAAATTCCCAATTACCAAAAACGAGGCCTAACTCTATTAAAATAATAATTCCCATTAAAAGGCCAATTGGTAAAAATTTGGCTATATCTGCTTTTAATGCTGCAAAGTCTACATTCAACATCATTACGACAAATAAAAATAAAACCGCTACCGCTCCAACATATATTATTATTAGCAACATAGCTAAAAACTCTGCTCCCAATAATATAAACAACCCTGCTGAGCTCAAAAAAGCTAAGATAAGCCAAAGGACAGAATGTACAGGATGGCGAGAGAGAGTAACAAATACAGCTGAGCAAATCGAAACTATCGCGAAAAGATAAAATGCTAATGCAGTTATTTCCATCTTTAATTTCCTTCAAAACCTTTTTTATTTTGCTTAAGAATCACCTATAAGGTGCATCCAACTCCAAATTTCTCGCAATTTCAGCTTCCCAGCGATCCCCGTTTTCAAGTAATTTATTTTTATCATAAAAAAGCTCTTCTCTGGTCTCAGTGGAAAATTCGAAATTAGGTCCTTCAACAATAGCGTCAACAGGACAAGCTTCCTGACAAAACCCACAATAGATACATTTAGTCATATCGATATCGTACCGAGTAGTTCGTCTACTACCATCTTCCCGAGGTTCTGCATCAATTGTAATTGCCTGGGCAGGACATACGGCTTCACATAGCTTACAAGCTATACATCTTTCTTCTCCATTTGGATATCGTCTCAAGGCATGCTCTCCTCGAAATCTTGATGATAGATATCCTTTTTCATGAGGATAATTTAAAGTACTCTTTGGTGAAAAAAAATATTTAAACCCCAGTTTAAAACCTTTCAAAAAATCTAGTAGTAAAAAATACTTAGCGGCACGCCTATAATCTATTTTTGACATAACTAACTCCCAACTACCCATCGAGCATAAAATCCACCAAATGCTCCATACTGAGCAAATAATGCAACTATAACGACCCAAGCTAAAGATAAAGGTAAAAACACTTTCCAACCAATTCGCATCAGTTGATCATATCGATATCTTGGGACCACAGCTTTTACCATTGCAAACATAAAAAATATCAAAAACATTTTACCAATAAACCAAAAGATACTACTGCCAATCCCTGGAATTGGAGATAGCCATCCTCCAAAAAATATTAATGCCATGATGGCACACATAAGCCAAACTGCCATTAATTCACCAATCATGAATAATAAAAAAGGCGTTGACGAATATTCAACTTGATATCCCGCAACTAATTCTGCCTCGGCCTCTGGTAAATCAAAAGGTGGCCTATTTGTTTCAGCAAGAGCCGATATAAAAAATAAGAATACCATTGGAAAATGTGGCAACCAATACCAATTTAATAATCCAAAGTTGCCATCTTGTGCTCTAACAATATCTCCAAAATTTAATGAACCCGTTGATATAATTATGCCAACAATAATAAATCCAATCGAGACCTCATAAGAGATCATCTGAGCTGCAGAGCGCAGTGAGCCCAGAAATGGATACTTAGAATTTGATGCCCAACCACCCATGATTACACCGTAAACTTCAAGCGAACCAATGCCAAAGATATATAGCACTGCTACATTCATATTAGATATAACCCAACCATCATTGAATGGAATAACAGCCCAAGAAATAACAGGCAGTATAAATGCTAGAATTGGAGCTAAAAGGAAAACAGGTTTATCCGCTCCAGCAGGAATAACCACTTCTTTTACAATATATTTCAAGAAGTCAGCAAAACTCTGCAGAAGTCCAAACGCTCCAACAACATTTGGACCTTTTCGCATCTGCACCGCTGCCCAAATTTTCCGATCAGCGTACATCAAAAAGGCAAGACTAATTAAAACGGATATAATAACCAAAAGGCATTGGCTAAGTATTAAAAGGAAAATACCAAAATAATTTTCTGTAAAAAAATCATACATGAAATATACCTAATAAGCTATTAGATGAGTAAATTTTTATTAAAATAACTATCAATTTTCATCCCTTAGTTATATTTCATAATGCTTATTTTCATATGCTATAAATAGCATGTAAGTGCTTAACAACATCAATCTCACACTGATATGTAAAAATATTTTAACTTTCTTGCTATCTAATTCAATCAATGCAAAATCTTAACTGGTTAGCCTTTCAATTTCATAATGATATTTAAATTTTTTAAACATTTTCTACTCCGCTGCTACTTTCATATCTTTGGACTTCGCAATCGAAGAGAGCTCAGCCATTACCTCGGAGGAACGCGCAATTGGATTTGTAAGATAAAAATCTGAAATTATATTTTCAAAAGGTCCAATATCCAATTTAGACTTTTTCACGGAAGAGAACTCTTTCTCACCAATAAAGCCAATATTTTTCAGATGAGGAAATTCTTCAAATAACAAGGCACGGAGTTCCATAAGATTATTATATGGGAGTGCTTTGTCTAATTCATTAGACAAAGCACGTAAAATAGCCCAATTTTCTTTTGCTTCACCTGGAGCAAAATTTGCTCTTTGTGCCGATTGTACCCGGCCTTCCATATTTACGAATAAACCAGATTCTTCTGTATAAGTTGCAGATGGTAAAATAATATCTGCTCTGTGCGCGCCTCGGTCACCATGGCTTCCTTGATAAATTACAAATGGTCCGTCACCAATGTCAAACTCATCTCCACCCAAATTATAAATCACCTCTGAATTTTGCATCAGATCCTGTATTTTATGATCTGAAACAAATCCAATATCCATCGCACCAACCCGACTTGCCACTGTATGCAACATTAGAATTCTACTATTTGAATCTTCTGCAATTCGATGAATTAATGATAACACTCCATAGCCATCTTCCCCTGTTAGAGCACCCATCCCAACGATTATGAGACTATTTTTGTTTCTTAACTTTGAATTTAAAGTGCGTTTTAAAGTTTTTTCCAGGGATTTTCGATCTCTACCAATATGAGTATAATCATAAGTAAGGTCTACTGGATCTCCAACCAACTCAATATCTGCTCCTTGCGCCCATGCCTTTCTCAAGCGAGCATTTAACACTGGTGCTTCTGTTCTGGGATTACTTCCAACAATTAATACATGCTCAGCTTCATCAATGTCTTCAATACATGCTGTGCCCGCATAACCACCGCGAGAGTTCACTGGCAACTTTGTTCCATCAGTTCTACTTTCAAAATTACCATCTAAAAGTACCATCAATTGTTTTAATGCAAACATAGACTCCAATGACGCAAGATCTCCTGCTAAAGCAGTCACTTTATGGTTTTTCATTTGGTCACTTGCAAGCTGAAGCGCTTCAGGCCAAGTTGCAACGCGTAATTTTCCATTTTCACGAATGTAAGGTTTATCTAATCGCTGACGTCTTAGCCCATCCCACACAAATCTTGTTTTATCAGAGATCCATTCTTCATTTATGCTATCATGATTTAAGGGTAAAATTCGCATTACTTCCCGACCTTTAGTGTCTACTCTGATTGACGACCCCATTGCGTCCATCACATCAATTGTTTCAGTTTTTTTTAATTCCCAAGGTCTTGCCGTGAATGAGTAAGGCTTCGAAGTTAATGCTCCTACTGGGCAAAGATCAATTATGTTTCCCTGAAGGTTGGACTGCAATGTTTCTCCCAAATAACTTGTTATTTCTGCGTCCTCACCTCGTCCAGTTTGGCCCATTTGTGTTATTCCAGCTACTTCACTAGTAAATCTTACACATCTGGTGCAAGATATACATCTGGTCATATGTGTTTCAACTAATGGTCCTAAATCAAGATCTTCAGTGGCTCTTTTTGCCTCTCTGAAGCGACTAAAATCCACACCATATGCCATAGCTTGATCCTGCAAATCACACTCTCCACCCTGATCACAAATTGGGCAATCAAGAGGATGATTTATTAACAGAAATTCCATTACTCCCTCACGAGCTTTTTTCACCATTGGCGATTTAGTTTTAACTATTGGTGCTTCACCATTTGGTCCAGGACGCAAATCGCGAACTTGCATTGCACAAGAAGCAGTTGGCTTTGGGGGACCACCAACCACCTCAACCAAACACATTCTACAATTTCCCGCGATTGATAATCGTTCATGATAGCAAAATCGTGGCACTTCGATAGAAGCCACTTCACAGGCTTGAAGAAGTGTCATCGCAGGATCAACTTCAACTTCAAAATCATCAATAATTACTTTCCGTAGATCAGCCATAATATTATTTTGTCCTCAGCAATGAACCAATGATTGATTCCTTGTTAATTTCAAGCCGTCCAAATTTGCAAAAAGTAGCACCTTTATTTAGATCAACTCCGTTGTTCGTTAAATAGATATCAGTATCATTTTCTAATTTTTCTTGATTTTCCTTGTTGCCGATAAACTCTTTAATCTCAACTTCGGTATATCCAAGTTGTGCGGCCTCATTCTTTATTGCAAGTAAAGCAAAAAGACCTTTTATCTTTCGAGCATCAATCGACTCACACTCTTCAGTTATTTTATTAGCAACACTAATTTCTAATAATTCACTCCAAATTTTATCATTCTCAATCAACAATGGCTTGCCACTCGCGTAGGAAATAGAAACACTACAGGTTACAGCCATAATTATTAAAAATTTCAATTTAAAAATCTCCAAACTGAACCTTAACAAACACTTTGTTTGCTGAAAGACTTTATAAATATATAGTTTCTTAACCATGCTTAAAACTATTCTGCAGCCATTGTTTTTGTTGTATTCGATCTTTTTAATTTTATACGATCTTCTATTTCATCTCGAAAGTTTCTGATTAATCCTTGAATTGGCCAAGCTGCAGCATCTCCCAGCGCGCAAATTGTATGACCTTCAACCTGTTTTGTAACGTCTAATAGCATATCGATTTCTGCAGGTTCAGCATCTCCGTGAACCAAACGTTCCATAACCCGCATCATCCAACCCGTTCCCTCTCGACAAGGCGTGCATTGCCCACAACTTTCATGTTTATAAAATTTTGACAATCGCCAGATCGCTTTAATAATATCGGTTGATTGGTCCATCACTATAACTGCTGCTGTCCCCAGACCAGAGCGTCTATCTCTTAAATAATCAAAATCCATTATCACATCGTCACAATCGTCACCTCTCAAACAAGGCACCGATGATCCTCCAGGTATTACTGCCTTTAAATTTTTCCAACCTCCACGTACTCCGCCACAATGTTTCTCCAATAGTTCCTGCAATGGGATTGACATTGCTTCTTCTACCACACACGGATTATTTACATGGCCCGAAATCGCAAATAGCTTTGTTCCAGCATTATTTTCCCTTCCAAAAGATTTGAACCAATCCCCTGTTCGTCTCAAAATAGTTGGCACAACGGCAATCGATTCAACATTATTAACTGTTGTTGGACATCCATACAGGCCTGCTCCAGCTGGAAATGGTGGCTTCATACGAGGCATACCCTTTTTTCCTTCCAAACTTTCTAGCAAAGCAGTTTCCTCTCCACAGATGTAAGCACCTGCGCCATGATGCAGATATAAATCAAAATCCCATCCGGACTTTGCTGCATTTTTGCCGATTAATCCTTTATCGTATGCCTCATCAATCGCATTTTGAAGAGATTCTCTTTCACGAATAAACTCTCCTCTTATATATATATATCCACTATTTGCACTCATAGCGAAGGCCGCTATCAAACAACCTTCTATTAAAGTATGCGGATCATGGCGCATTATCTCTCTATCTTTGCAAGTTCCAGGCTCAGACTCATCAGCATTAATAACTAAGTAAGAAGGTCGGCCATCACTTTCTTTTGGCATAAACGACCATTTAAGTCCTGTCGGAAAACCTGCACCACCCCTTCCACGTAGACCTGATCCTTTTATTTCATCAATAATCCAATCACGGCCCTTTTTTATTATATTAGCAGTACCATCCCAATGGCCTCGTTTTTGAGCTCCCCTGAGAGACCTATCATGCATGCCATAAAGATTTGTAAAAATTCTATCATTATCTTTAAGCATTAGTTTTCCTCTACCATGCGCCGCTTTAACCAAACTCTAATAATTACTGCTAATGACCACAAAAACGATGCTATAGCGCAAAAATCAATTAAGAATGCATACCTAACTTCTAATTCCAATTTACCACCCGCATAACTGGCAAGCATCCAAAGAAGGATCGTCAATATAATAACCGCACTTGCTACTCGAATTTGATTTGTGTTATTTTTTTTCAAACTATGACCTTTACTCAAATAAAATTAATTCAACCTTTTTTATTTTCCATCTTTATTCGGTTTTTCTTGGGCGCCAATTCGAGCAATTGTATCTTTTAATTCCACTGCCAAATTAACTGAAGCGTTAAAAGTCATTTTATCCGCTTCGTACTCACTTAAAGTTGTTAACCCCGATAACGGCTCTGCTGCATAGCGACCATTTTGTGGTCCAGGCTTTGGTACTTTACCCTCTTCAAACTGCATTAAAATTTTTTCAAAATTTTCAGAATTTAAATCCTCATAAAAATCTTTTCCTATTTGAACCATTGGTGCGTTTGAACACGCTCCTAAGCATTCAACCTCTTCCCAGCTGAATTTACCATTTTTCGAAATTTCATGTTGATTTTTTGATATCAACTTTTCACAAACCTTTGCCAAATCCTCAGCGCCACTTATCATGCAAGAAGTTGTACCGCAGACTTGAATATGAGCTACCTCGCCAACAGGTTGCAGTTGAAACATAAAATAAAAAGAGGCCACTTCCAAAGCTCTAATGTAAGCCATATTCAACAGATCTGAAACATACTCTATTGCGGGTCTTGTTAACCAACCCTCTTGCTCCTGAGCTCGCCACAGTAAAGGTATTATTGCACTGGCCTCGCGTCCCTCAGGGTATTTTTTGATTTGCTCTTTAGCCCAAGTTAGATTCTTTTTTGTAAATGCAAAATTTTCTGGTTGGTCATGATGTAATCGCCTTAACATATATACGTTTCCACTTCTATCACCATGGAATTGATGCGACTGATAAATCTAAGTTTTAACGTCATCTGTCTACTTCTCCAAAAACGATATCAAGTGAGCCCAAAATTGCAGATACATCTGCCAGCTGATGACCGCGACATAGATAATCCATAGCCGCCAAATGAGGAAATCCTGGCGCACGCAATTTCGCTCTATATGGTTTATTAGTGCCATCAGAAACTAAATATACTCCAAACTCTCCCTTTGGTGCCTCAACTGGAGCATAAACTTCACCTTCTGGCACGTGGAAACCTTCTGTGTATAATTTAAAATGATGAATTAATGCTTCCATTGATTTTTTCATTTCAACTCGTGGTGGAGGGGTGACTTTACCTCGTGACAGCACATCTCCTGGAGTGTGACTCAATTTCTCTAGGGCTTGCCTAATTATTTTATTACTTTCGCGCATTTCCGCCAATCTACATAAATATCGATCATAACAATCGCCATTCTTCCCAATTGGTATTTTGAAATCAAATTCGTCGTAACACTCGTAAGGCTGTGAACGCCTAAGATCCCATGCAAGCCCAGAACCCCTTACCATAACACCTGAAAAACCCCAATCCTGAATATCCTTCTCGCTAACAATCCCAATATCTACATTTCGTTGCTTGAATATTCGATTTTCTGTCAGCAAACCTTCAATATCATCCAATATTTTCGGGAACTGCAAGCTCCACTGCATTATATCATCTAATAATTCTGGAGGCAGGTCCTGATGCACCCCGCCAGGTCGAAAATAAGCAGCGTGCAATCTAGCTCCACACGCGCGCTCATAAAAAATCATGAGTTTTTCTCGCTCCTCAAAACCCCACAGAGGTGGCGTTAGAGCTCCAACATCCATTGCTTGGGTCGTCACGTTTAATAAATGATTTAATATTCTACCGATCTCACAATATAAAACTCTGATCAACGATGCTCGCTTGGGCACCAAGGTGCCCGTCAGTTTCTCAATCGCTAAACACCAACTGTGCTCTTGATTCATTGGTGATACATAATCCAACCGATCAAAATACGGTAGATTTTGCAAATAAGTTCGACTTTCCATTAACTTTTCAGTACCGCGATGTAATAGCCCAATATGCGGGTCACAGCGTTCAACTATCTCTCCATCAAGCTCCAACACCAACCTCAACACACCATGAGCAGCAGGATGCTGTGGACCAAAATTGATATTAAAATTACGAACTTGGTCTTCTGCTTTTTTAACTTCTGATAGGCCTTCTGACATCAAATCAACTTTCTACCTTATCAGTATCTTGAGGTTGAATATACTCAGCACCTTCCCAAGGAGACATAAAATCAAACTGTCTATATTCTTGCGAAAGACTTACCGGCTCATAAATAACTGCTTTCTGAACTTCATCGTACCTGACCTCTGAATAACCTGTTGTTGGAAAATCCTTTCTTAAAGGATGACCCTTAAAACCATAATCAGTAAGGAGTCTTCTCAGGTCTGGATGATCAGAGAACCTAATTCCATACATGTCAAATACCTCACGTTCAAACCATTCTGCCGCTTTGTGAGTCTGAAAGATAGAGGGTATTAATTCATCATCATTTATAGAGACCTTTATTCTAACACGTAAATTTTGATACATTGACAACAAATGGTAGACAACATCGAACCGTTTATCTCGTGTTGGGTAATCAACAGCTGTCAGATCAATCAATGTTGAACATTGTAAATTTGGGTTGCTTCTAAGAAACTCCATTAAACTCACAATTTTACTTGGCACCGCATGAATAACGAGTTCACCAGATAGAACACTCGCAGATAAGACTGATTCTTCTTGCTTACTCGCTATCAGTGCTCCTAAATCCACCATAACATTACTCATCCAGCCAACCTATCTCACTATTGTGCCAGTTCGGCGAATTTTTCTTTGAAGTTGCATAATTCCATAAAGCAATGCTTCAGCCGTAGGAGGGCAACCAGGAACATAGATATCCACCGGAACAATTCTATCACAGCCCCGAACGACCGAATAAGAATAATGATAATAACCGCCACCATTCGCACAGGATCCCATACTTATAACATATCTGGGCTCTGGCATCTGGTCGTATACTTTTCTGAGAGCTGGAGCCATTTTATTGGTTAATGTACCCGCTACGATCATGAGATCGGACTGCCTTGGACTAGCTCTTGGTGCCGTACCAAGTCTCTCAAGGTCATATCTTGGCATCGATGTGTGCATCATTTCTACCGCACAGCAGGCGAGTCCAAAAGTCATCCAGTGCAAAGAACCTGTTCTAGCCCAGTTAATGACATCTTCCGTTGATGTAACTAAAAATCCTTTATCTTGCAGATCTCTACTAAGAGCATTTACAGTAACATCTTTATCAGCACCTGCCATGTTTACCGATGGTTCTAATCCCATTCTAAAGCGCCCTTCTTCCATTCGTAAGCAAATCCAATCGTTAGCACCCCAAGGAACACCATCATTGACCAAAACCCAACAAGCCCAATATCTTTAAAACTGACTGCCCAAGGAAACAAAAAGGCTACTTCTAGATCAAATATTATAAACAATATGGCAACTAAATAAAAACGGACATCAAATTTCATCCTAGCATCATCAAAAGCATTGAAACCACATTCGTAAGCAGACGTTTTTTCAGAATCAGGATTACTCACCGCAACAATCACCGCTGCTAAGATCAAAATCAATCCGAGAGCAATAGCTAGTCCTAAAAATATAAGGATTGGCAAATATTGCATCAAAAGATCATTCAATGAAAACACTCCTAATTGACTATCTTTACGTATGTAGTCCGCGGTTTACCTGTGACAATAGCCAAGGTCAACAGATCATACCCTAAATACAAGGTTTTACATTACAATTTTATACTCAATTTATCGTATATTTAATGGGAAGTGTTATTGGGCTCGTATTGCCTGAATCAGGCAATAACTTTGGCAAGCCATTAAGGCTAATGGTCTGCATAAGATCAGATAATGCGCAAAGGGCCACAACTGAATCTGTTTTAGCCATATAATGCCCCACACAGTGATGACTGCCCCCACCAAAACCAAAATGTTTTTTTCGATTTGCGGTAATATTGAAAGTGGGATCTTTTTCCCAAATGGAATCACGAGATGCGGAATGAACAAGTAAGTGCAAAGTAGTTCCATTTTTAATTGTGATTCCCGAAAACTCAAAATCACAAATTGCTTCACGAGTGACCCAAGTCGTAGTTGGTCTCTCTCTAATCAATTCATCAAAAGCCTGGGATGCTAATAATTTATCCTCTCTTAATTTCTTCCATTCCAACGGATGTTCTATGAAAGTCATTATTCCCAGCCCAAGCTGCGAACGGGTAGTATCAACCCCTCCAAAAATAGCAATTACAATCAAGTCTAAAAGCTCTAAATCACTCAAACCACCAACTTTTTTACTATTATAATATAATCTTGCGATGAAACTCTTTTCATCTTTTCCATCTTTTACCCTATTAATTAAATCTTCTGATAATTCCGCTAGACGGTCATAAGCCTTATTAAAAACACTCTCATGAGATTTGCAATCAATCCCCATGGCCAAGCCTAAATCTGAAGCATCTTGCGAAATTGATCTCCACTCACTTACGCTTAAGCCAAGTAAAACACATATTGCTTTTCCAGCAAAAGGCTTCGCAAACTCAGACATAAACTCACAGGAATTATTATTTTTTAATTCAGCGCAAAGTTCATTTGCTATTTTCTCAAAAGAGGGAATTAACGTAGATATAAAATCTTCAGATAAAGAAGGAACAAGAACATTCCGAAGTTTTGTGTGATAATCACCTTCTTGTCCTATAATGCTACGTTTCCAAAAACTTCCAAATGAACCAGATAATTTATTTGTATTGGGCCAAGCATAACTACCTTGCCTTAATCTTCTATCACGCAAAAGCTGTCCAACCTCTTTGTAGCGCAATATAGCCAGTCCGTAAGGAGTTACAGCGCAAAAAGAAACATCTCTTGCCGACTCAATGTCAGAACCCCTTGTCGAAAAATTTGGATCATCTGTTTTTAAATATGGCATCTCCATGTGAACACCTGAACACTTTCCAGCGAAAAAAACAATTTCATATTGTTTAAAGTGATTATATCAGTAAATTTATGGATAAGGGCAATAAAAACAATTTATTCAGTGTTAATAAAAAAAGGAAGGATTACCAATGAAAACAGTGCACTTTGTTTTTGATTTTGCCAGCCCAAATAGTTATTTAGTTTATAAAGTTCTCCCTAATATCTTGGAAAAATTAAACTCAAAACTTATTTATACACCATGCCTCTTGGGAGGTATTTTCAAATTAACAAACAACCAATCACCTATGAGTGCTTTTGCCCATGTGTTGGGCAAAAATAATTACGAAGATTTAGAATTTGAAAGGTTCATAGAAGCGAACCAAATAAAAACATATGTTGAAAACCCATACTTTCCAGTAAACACACTAATTATGATGAGAGGGGCAATTGTTGCTCAAAATGAAGGATATTTAGAAGAATATGTTAAAGTGGGATTTCACCATATGTGGGAAACCCCAAAAAAAATGAGTGACCCAGAGATTTATAAGAAAGCTATGTCTAGCTCAGGTTTAAATGGCTCAGATTTATTAGAAAAATCTCAAATCCAAGATGTAAAAGACAGACTAATGGAAAATACCAAACAGGCGGTAGAAAAAGGAGCATTTGGTACCCCTACATTTTTTGTTCAAGATCAAATATTTTATGGCAAAGAACGCTTACACCAAATTGAAAAATTACTTTCCGACTAGCCCTTTCCTCTCCAAGGTATAGTCTTACCAATAATCCAGCGCATCATGATATCAAAAGCTAAACCGAGTAGCCCCATTATCAAAATTGTCACCCAGATTAATTCGTAATCTGAAACAGTTCTTGCTACGTTTTCAATAAAACCAATACCAGTTGTTCCAGCCAACATCTCTGCCGCAACTAAAGTACCCCAGCAAACACCAATAGCTATTCTAATTCCTGTCAAAATTTCTGGCAATGCATTTGGTAAAATAACATAACGCAATATTTGCCTATTTGAGGCGCCAAGTGAATGGGATGCTCGGATTTTTGATAGTTGAGTCCCTGATGCACCTGTTCGCGCTGAAATTACCATAATTGCGAACGCCACCATGAAAAGTAAAAATATTTTACCATCATCCTGTATGCCAAATATCGTAAGTATTAGGGGAGCCCATGCCAATGGCGGAACAGGCCGGTAAAGTTCAATAATTGGATCAAAGAATGATTTGAAAAACCGAGATATGCCCATATAGATACCCAATGGCACACCTAATAAAATTCCAAGAGCTAACGCAACCATAACTCTAAATAATGAGTCCCAAATATGCCCATCAAACATTGGAATGGCTCCCAAGTAGATATCTCCTTGTGCTAAAGCTTGCAAAATATCTTTATAATTCGCCTCAAATTTTCCACTTTGAGAATGTTGGCCATATTCACCTGGAAGGTAATCTATGAGTGAGTCTGGAATCAAAAAGGCAAAAATATCTGCAATCTCCAACCAACTCCACCAAAATAGTGTTGTTCCCTTGTAACCGCCCCCACTTTCTAAGTTGGGATTCGCTAACAATAAAAACTTTGCCACCACATCTGTTGGTTTTGGCAACCAGCGTCCTGAACCTTGCTCAGTACATTGGGTTTTTGATTTTACGACTCCCCTGCCTGGAATAAGAACAGTTTGAATTAAATTCAGATTACCTTTAGCTTTTTGCAAAGATGCTAAGAAACCATTCACCGAACTATTAAGTTCATTCAACGACTGAGGTGGAAATATAGTACCATCATCTAACCTCTTAAAAATACGCTCGACTGCTTTTACAAAATTCTGTCTACGCTTTAATGTGTCCTCTTCTATCTGGGTAGAATCGTTGATATTCTTTAATTGCTTAATTTTTTCTTTTGTTGAGCGTATGATATTATCTGCAGTTTCTGATCTATTTCTAATCTTTAGAAATGTTTTTGATAATAATTTTACGTCTTCGCTGATATCGTCAAAAAGTATACCTTTAGACGTAATTGGAAGCAGCGGTAATTCGGTATAAGTCGTGCCCCACTTGGCTTGGGCCAATGCTTCTTTTGAGGGTATTAAACCTTTATGACCACCATCAAGTTTAAAACTTAACCGGTTAAGATCATACACAAGATTTTCAAAGCTAATTTTTGAATCTTCGTCCTGATATAATGGATTTGAGAATACCCCAATTAATTCTCTTGAACTTGAAATAATCTTTAATAATTCTTTTTGCTCAAAATTATTAAAGATATCTCTCGGGATATTAGACTCTAAAATATCTAACTGCTCATTGTTGCGAATAATTAATTTCGTAGATTTATAATATCTAGCGCCAATGGGTAGAGCGGCTTTTACAGGTGCAATCGCTGTTTCAACTTTTGCTACCTGACACATTTCATTGCCAGCTTCTGGAAAAAAAGCCCGCCCAACACCCCACGAAAAATAAAACCAAAGCAACAAGATGGTAGAAACACCTGTCAAAGTCCAATACCAACCACCTAATGTACGCTCAGGATCACCAAATACCTCGTCCTTGGACCGAAATCTTGCCTGCTTTAATCCTATTATGACTGATGCCACTAAAGTTATGATTAAAATAACTATAACAAGGGAAGCTATAAAAGCTCGTTCTTCAGAGAACCAATCAAGCACCGCCCATTATCTCCTCTTCCATATCCCAAATCATCGATAAGATTTCTTCTCTTACTTCAGCAAAATCCGCTCCTTGTTTAATATCTCTAAGTGGTGTCATTAAGCCTCTCTCAGCAAATGGAAGCATGTATTCTTTATGAATTCTTCCCGGCCGAGGGGCCATAACAAAAAGCCTTTCTCCAAGTAAAAGAGCTTCTTCCACCGAATGAGTAATAATTAGTATTGTTTTTCCTGTCTCCTTCCAAAGTTCCAGGATTAAGGACTGCATTTTTTCTCTAGTGAGTGCATCCAAAGCGCCAAGTGGTTCATCCATAAGAATTACATCAGGATCATTAACCAAACACCGAGCCAGGGCAACGCGTTGCTGCATTCCACCCGACAGTTGATAAGTTGGAGTATCCCCAAAACCTTGCAAGCCAACTATGTCCAACCATTTCTCAACCAAAGCCTGACTTTCATGCTCTGAGGTCTTTTTCATCCTAAGTCCAAAGTCCACGTTTTTTGAAACTGTTAGCCATTCAAAAAGCGCTCCTTGTTGAAAAACCATTCCTCGCTCAACACTAGGACCATCTATTGGTAAGTTATTTAAGGACATTTCACCGTGTGAAGGATTTAAAAATCCAGCAATCATATTTAATAAGGTAGTTTTACCACAGCCTGAAGGTCCTAAAACAGATAGTAATTCACCTTTTTTGAGTGTAAAATTAATATCCTTCAATGCCTCAACCTGCAGACCAGTCTGCGGGTTCGAAAACGTCATACTTAAATTTTTGCAAATAAGATCAGTCATTTCATTTTTTTTGATTTATAATAAAGAAAACAAGACCCAGTGATGGGTCTTGTTTTAAATTTTAACTTAATTCAAAATTAATCAAAAAATGAACTATCGATTGTTTTAGCTATAGCTGATCCATCTGATGAATCAGAAAAAACTACACCTAAAGCAGCAGCAGCACTTGCTGCAACACCATCTGGTCCAAAATACTTATCCATTTGTTGCTTTTCAGTCATGAATATCATTCCACCCATTTGACGACGAGTGTCTTCAACACTCATACCAGCATCAGCTGCGACTTTTGCAAGCTGTTCATCAGTCGCCTTCCAAGCGGTGTTTGCTTCATCAGTAACATCTAGAAATGTTCTCAAAAGATCTGGATTTTCTGTAGCAAATTTTTCTGTAACTGAAATAACGTCAAATGAGCCGATACCTGCGTCTATTTTTTGTTGTGAAGTCATAATAGGCGTGCCAACTTCTCCCGCCGCTTTTGATGAATTACCACCAAAAATACAAGCCATATCCACATTTCCATCAGCTAAGGATTTCGCACCATCTGCTGGTGCCTGATCCACAATAGTCATTGTTGATGTATCAACATTTAGGCTAGACATGTAACTTCTGAAAGCAAAGTCTGCCATAGTGTTTAACGGAACAGCAACAGTTTTTCCCTCTAATTCAGATGCATTAGAAGAGTCGATGCCAAGACCATTTTTGATAAAGCAATCATTTGCTTCATACTCCATAGCTATAGCAACCATTTTCAATGGATGGCCCTGTTGGATTGCAGTAACAAACGGAGATAGACCTTGAGAATAAGAAATATCAATATCCCCAGCCAACATTGCTTCGGTCATTTGAACACCGGTTGAAAAATCAGTCCAGTTTACGTCAACACCCATTGCTTCGTCATAAACCTTATCAACTTTTGATATTTGATTAGGTGACGCCCATTCTAAAAAGAAAGCGACGTTAACACTTTCTGCTGCAAAACTAGTGGACCCAGCTGATAATGCAAAAACACTTACTGCAATTGCAGATCCTTTTCTTATTATATTCTTCATATTTCCCCCCTCAGGATTAATAAATCTTTCATTACTCTGTAAAAAAAAAGTTACGTTACAGCAACTCAGAACAGATAGACCGAACTCTTAGCACTAATTAACAAGCATTGCGAGTTTAATTTGTTTCCAAATGCCAACAAATTAAAGACATCCAGTGACAATGTAACCAAATTATAGATAAAAATAATTTTATAAGAAAAGTTAAAACAAATGGTTGTGTCTCTAATACCAAATCTTTAAGTGATATTTATGAAAATTTGGATGCCCTTTAGGAAAAAAAAACCATTAGTTGCTGTAATACGCTTGAGTGGAACTATTGCCGCAGATGGTAGATTTGGATCTTCAGCAATAAGTGATCATTCAACAAAAAATATAATTGAAAAAGCGTTTAGACGAAAAGGATTGTCTGCTGTAGCGATTGTAATTAATTCACCAGGTGGCAGTCCAGTACAATCAAGCCTAATCGCAGCAAGAATAAGACGTTTAGCTGATGATAAAAAAATACCTGTCTATGCCTTTGTTGAGGATGTAGCCGCATCTGGCGGTTACTGGCTGGCAACAGCTGCTGATAAAATATATGCTGATGCAAGTTCTATTGTGGGTTCTATTGGTGTTATTTATTCAGGGTTTGGTTTTGATAAACTAATTGAAAGTTACGGAATAGAACGACGAATTCATACTGCAGGGAAGGAAAAAAGTTTTCTGGATCCCTTCAAGAAAGAAAATCCTGAAGATATTGATCGGTTGCTAAATTTACAAAAAGAGATTCACAAGGCATTTGTGAAACAGGTAGAAGGCAGTCGTGGGGAACAAATTTTAGACAAGAATATATTTACGGGTGAGTTTTGGGTAGGTGAAACAGCAAAAAACCTTGGTTTGATCGATGATATTGGACACCTGATTCCCACCATGAAAAAACTGTATGGTGACAAAACTGAGTTTTATGTTCAGGAAAAAAAGAAAGGCCTCATCTCCCGTTTTGGCGTGAAAATAGCCAATGAAACCATCGGAGGGCTTGAAAATCACGCTAATTGGTCAAAATTTGGATTATAAATGATAATTAAAATTATATCTCTTTTTCTTATCGGAATGGTCATCTTGGCAATATTAGGGCGTTTAAAACTACCCAAGTTAAAGTTTAAAAGCAATAAAAAATGTAAAAAATGTGGTGCGCCTTTGATCAATAACCTAAAGTGTTTTTGTGACGAATAAAGAGATAATTAATGTCGAAAAAAGCTATTATTACAGGGGGAGCCAGAAGACTGGGAAGAGCTATGGCCCTAGAGCTCGCAAGCCAGGGCACAGATATAATAATCCACTACAATACTGGAGCTAAAGATGCAGAAGAGACCCGTGATTTGGCGCGGCAAAAAGGTGTCAGAGCTGAAATTATAAAAGCTGATTTGCTTGAAATGTCTGATACAATAGAACTTATTGGAAAAGCAAAATCACTGATCAGTGGCGCTTTTGATACATTAATAAACAATGCTTCAATATTTGAATATGACAATTTAAGCTCTGTTGATTTAGAAAGCTGGGAGCGGCATATTAATTCTAATTTACGCGCAGCTGTGTTTTTGACCCAAAAATTTGCTGAGCAAGCTCCTCAAATGAATAATTCTAATGACGAACTTCCCTGCACAGATTCAAATGTAATCAATATGATTGATCAAAGAGTTCGAAAGATAACACCTGAATTTATGTCTTACACTACAGCTAAGATGGGATTATGGGCATTCACGCAATCAGCAGCACAGTTTCTAGCACCAAATATTAGAGTAAATGCTATAGGTCCCGGGCCAACCTTACAAGGAAGCCGTCAAAGCAAAGAAAATTTTGAACAACAACGAAAGTCAACGCCACTTATGAGAGGTGCTAACGAACTGGATGTAACAAATGCAATGAATTATATTTTAAGTGCTTACTCTGTTACTGGGCAGTTGATTTGCCTCGATGGAGGACAACACTTAGCTTGGAAAACCCCTGATGCAGTAGGAATAGAGTAAGAAAATCAATGGACTAGCAAGTTTCCCCAGCGTTAGTTGTCCACTTAAACGAAAAAAATTTAAAATAATTTAGAAAAAAACCAATGAATTCAAGAATTTGTAAATAAATCTTTATTTTTTTGTTATATTTCAATAGCTTACATTTGTGCCTAAAATTTAGGCAATTAGTTAAAACACCAATAATTTAAGGGAAAATGAGTAATATATGAAAGTTATAGTCAGACTTATCCACAGAATAAGTGGAGAAAAAATTAATGATATGCCATTTTAAAAGTAGAAACTACAGAATCATGTAATAATTTAGGATGACAGAGATAAATACATCAACAAAATCTGAAGGTGCCGGATATAAGATAATTGAAAGTTATCTGAAAAATCTATCTGAAAAACCTGGTGTTTACCGGATGTTAGATAGAACCGGTTTGGTTTTGTATGTTGGTAAGGCAGTGAATTTGAAAAAACGCGTTACGAGCTACTCAAAATTTTCAGGGCATTCTGTCAGAACAAACAAAATGATTCAAAATACAGCTTCAATGATGTTTCTAACAACCAGAACTGAGACTGAAGCGCTGTTATTAGAGCAAAACCTAATTAAACAATTGAAGCCAAAGTACAATGTTCTTTTAAGAGATGACAAGAGTTTTCCAAATATACTCGTTTCAAAATCACATATTTTTTCACAAATCAAAAAACACCGTGGTAAAAAGTCTGAAAAAGGAAATTATTATGGTCCTTTTGCATCGGCCGGTGCGGTCAATAGAACCTTAAATCAATTACAGAGAATTTTTATGCTAAGGAATTGCACTGATGCTCAATTTAAAAATAGAACCCGCCCTTGCCTTCTTTATCAAATTAAAAAATGTTCCGCACCATGCGTAGGGAAAATTTCAGAAAGTAAATATAACACCTCCGTGGAGGATGCAGAAAATTTCTTAAAAGGTAAAAATAAACAAATCCAAGAAAAGCTAGCACTTGAAATGCACGATGCAAGCCAGAAAATGGATTTTGAAAATGCCGCAGTAATTAGAGATCGAATCCATGCGTTAACACAGATACAGCAACATCAGGGAATAAATCCAAGCAAGGTAAGTGAAGCCGATATTATTGCAATTCATAGTGAAGGAAATAATGCGTGTGTTCAGGTATTCTTTATAAGAGCCAATCAAAATTGGGGGAATCGAGCTTATTTTCCACAAACTGGCAGTGGAGCTGGCCCCTCAGAAATTCTGGAAGCTTTCATTGTTCAATTCTATTATAATAAATCAGTTCCACGAAATATATTGTTGTCAAATTCCATTGAAAATCCTGAATTAGTAGAGCATTTATTATCTAAGAGCACAAAATATAAAATAAAGATTTCAAATCCTAAATATGGCGAAAAGGCTGTTTTGGTGGAAAATGCGCGCAGAAATGCGGAAGAGGCTTTGGCGCGGAGGAATTCAGAGTCAGCCAATCAAGCTAAGCTATTAAAAGGTTTAGCTAATGCCCTTGATATAAAAGATAAGCTGAACCGAATTGAAGTTTATGATAATTCACATATTCAAGGTACTAATGCCATTGGTGGAATGGTCGTTTCTGGTCCAGAAGGCTTAGAGAAATCGGCATATCGAAAATTTAACATCAAAGAAGCTGCTGGGCAAACTGGTGATGATTTAGCTATGATGAAAGAGGTAATTAATAGACGGTTCTCCAAACTTCTTATAGAAGATCCAGGGCGAAAGAATGGAAATTGGCCCGACTTGATTATTATTGATGGTGGTGTGGGACAGGTATCTGCAACTGCTGAGACATTAAAAGAATTGGGCTTAAACGACTTAAACTTAGTAGGCGTTGCTAAGGGTGAGCAAAGAGATGCAGGCAAAGAATTGTTTTATAGATACAAAGAAAAACCTTTTAGCCTTCGACATACTGACCCAGTACTGTACTTTGTACAACGCTTGCGTGACGAAGCACATCGATTTGCTATTGGAGCCCACAGGGCAAAAAGAAAAAAATCAAACTTTATGTCTCCACTTGATCAGATAAAGGGCGTTGGGCAATCTCGTAAACGAGCATTACTTTCGCACTTTGGATCTGCTAAAGCAGTTTTAAGAGCGGATTTGAAGGATTTGCAGGCTGTAGATGGAATTTCAAATAAATTAGCAAAAAATCTTCATGACTTCTTTCATGAGGGGAAGTAAAAGAGTACAAAAATATAATGAAATGGACATTACCTAATATTCTCACCCTCTTGAGACTAGCTGCAGCACCTAGCGTTCCAATTATTATTTTATATTTTCAACAACCTTTATCTTATTTAATTGCACTTGCGATATTTATCCTGGCTGGAATGACAGACTTTATAGATGGTTATTTGGCAAGATTATGGAAACAAGAGACAGCATTTGGAAAAATGATGGATCCTATTGCCGATAAAGCCATGGTGATCATGGCCTTAATGGTTTTGTTGCTTCCTTTTAATTTTCATCCAGCAATAGTTGGTCCAACACTTATAATTATATTTCGTGAGATACTAGTATCTGGATTAAGGGAGTTTTTGGGGGAAAATGCTAAGATCCTTTCTGTCACGAGAATTGCTAAATGGAAAACCTCTGTGCAGATAATTGCAATTTCCTGCCTGTTTCTTTCTTTAATTACGCAATTTAATCATGGTGTCTTTGAGGGACACAGTAACTTAATGCATTTTGACTTTAGTGATCTTTTATCATTTTTATCATTTGGCAGCATTATACTTTTATGGATTGCATCAGTTTTAACATTTCTGAGTGGTTTTGATTATCTCTCTAAGACTTTGAGGTTTATAAAAAATGAAAATAAAAATGATTAAGATACTATATTTTTCATGGTTGAGAGAAAATATCGGGGTATCCGAAGAAATAGTAGAAACATCAGCAAAATCCATAGAAGAACTAGTTGAAGAATTAAAATTAAAAAGCGATCGATATAAATTAGCATTTGCAAATTTAGATAATGTAAAAGTTGCTATGGATCAAAGGTTTGTAAATTTTAAAGCGGATATAAAAAATCCAACCGAAATTGCTTTTTTCCCTCCAATGACTGGTGGGTAGAATGACACTTATTTTACAATCAAAAACCTTCGATCCAGGTAAAGCACTTAACAAATTCCAAAGTGAGGTAAAAAATTGTGGTGCAATCATAAGTTTTACCGGTGTGGTTAGAAACAACAAACAATCAGACCTAAAAAAATTACATATCGAACATTATCCTGGGATGACTGAAGTGGCGATAAATGAGCTGATTGCCAAAGCGATGCAACGTTGGGAACTTTCCAAAAGCTTGGTTATTCACCGATACGGCGATCTTTATGTTAATGAAATAATAATGATGGTGATAACCGCATCAAATCATAGGATCGAAGCATTTCAAGCTGCAGAATTCTTAATGGACTATTTAAAAAGTAGAGCACCTTTTTGGAAGAAAGAATATACCGAGAGTGGTGGCAATTGGGTTGATAGCAAAGAAGTTGATGAATTAGCACTAAAACGTTGGTAAATTTTATTCCAATCTCTTTAACTTGTCTTTTAATTCTGCCACCTCTCTTCTCGCTGCACCCAAGCCATCCATTGCGGCACTTAGTTCGGCTTTAACTTGTCCCAATTGGTTCACTAATTCTTTTTCTCTATTTTGCACGTAAGCGATTGTATTATCTCTTTCCTCTTCAGTCTCAAGCAAAGTGTCTGTAAGATCAGACATACCTTTTTCATCCATACCATTTACATGGCTAATTCTCGTCGTTATTCGAGATAAAACCCAGCCAATCAAAAAGCATAAAAAAAATGCTAGTGCTACTACAAATGTTAGTTCTAATTGACCCATGGTATCTTTCTATAAAATAATTTTAGTTGTTGCTATTTATTAATGTAAACTCAATCCTTCGATTTCTATTTCTACCCTCAACCGTCTTATTATCAGCAATTGGTGTGCTTTCACCAAAGCCCTTTGCAACTAAATTCCCAGTTAAAATATCATAACTTAATAATGAATCCATCACTGCTTCAGCTCTTGCCTGACTGATAGATAAGTTCAAACTTTTTCGGCCCTGACTGTCAGTATGGCCTCCAATTTCCATGGGGAAGATATAACAATTCTGCATTACTTCCGCTACTCTGTCTAAAGTTTCACTTGAAGATTTTTGTAAAACGATCTCTCCAGGAGCAAATTCAATCCCATAAGTTTTTATTATATTGTTTATTTCTAAAACACATTCTTGAGGATTTGGTCCTTTTGGTTTTGGTAATAAGCTTTCATCATATTTTAAGTTTAATGTAGGCAAAATATTACTTGCTAATTTTTTAGATAACATATCTGTGGCGATTTCATTAATTTCTGGATTGGCTGACTGCCCTTCCAAATAGATTTTATTATCTTTTACGATTAAGATTCCATCATGCAAGGCTCCCAAAACCTCTAATCCGGCTAAAACCTTCATTGACAAATTTTTCGGTAATTCATCATTTAGGCCTACTGAGCTCCTTACACTTTCCAAACCAAAAATAGACCTTGCATAACTTGTAACTGCAATTCTTGAGTTTTGATCTGGCAAAAAACCTTTCATCTGAACAACGCCATCAGTATTTAAATTTGCGATAAAATCATCATTAGTGGCACGATCATTTTTTGAAACTGCTTCAATGGTGGCATTAACTATAAATTCACTAGGTAATTGTTTTTTCAGAACACCGATGCTTTCCTTCAAATTTAAGCCACCAGTATTTTCAGATACCACAATATCAATAACATTATTTTCCAGTTTTAATAACGCGTTTTCAAATTTTTTAACATAATTTATTGATATTATTGCAGCTTGTGACCAGTTTTCTGATGGCGCACCAATCCCAACTTTACACTCACCAAGGTCTTCAACACCTAATTTTGCCACAGCATCTAAAATTAGTGTCTTTGAAAGCTCATCTGAAGCTGAACATTTAGATAGATAAACACGGTTTGAATTCTTAGTTAAAGCTAGGGTAAAGGGTTGAATCAAGGATCTTGGCGCTTTTATCTCCAAGTTTAACTTAAAATGACCTGGGTCCAGATCTTGGAGTTTATTTTGAATCCTAATCTTATCTTCAACACCTGCACTCAGTGCAAACACTGATATCTCATTGTTGGTTATTGTAATTTTCGAATTTGGCAAAGCCTTTATACTTTGAACTGCAAAATCTACAGTTTCGTACCAAGCTGAGTTTAGCTGAAATGTTGAAGAATCGAGTAGATTAGTCACTTTAGCATTTTCAATTATAGATTCGAGTCTGAGGATTAAATCATCAGAATATTGTATTGAAGGGACAAAACCTATTGCAGTAAGATAACTATCATCTCTTGAAAATTCCAAAAAATAGCGCTGTTCTAATGGTATTATTTGTTTCTTTACAATTATTTCATCAACCAATCTTTTTGGATTTATAATTGAAGAAATAATAGCTATTGCGACATATCGACTTGATTCATCTGGAGCAATACCGTGAGCAATTACTTTTGTCCCATCCACTGAAACATCAAGCCAATTTAGCTCAGTATCTAAAGTATTCTGATTGATCAAGCCTAAGGTTTTATTCTCAAAAAACTTTACCAGGGAAAATGAGGCCACAGCTACTAGTATAGACAAAATCAGTCCCATAAAAAGTAGTTTTAAATATGTAAGGTTATTCATATTCGCCTAAATTAATTACCAGTGACCATATACAAAAAAAAGCTAATTAAATCAAACGAAGACTGCTAGACACAATGATGCAACAAGTAGAAGCCCTGAATCGCGATTAGAACGGAAAAGAGTTAAACATTTTTCTGCATCATTAATATCCAGTTTTTTGATTTGAACAAATAAATGACAAGACATTAGCAAAATACCCACGACGCAAAATAATAATGAGAAAAATCTAGGACCTTCAAAATAAATTGTTGACATAGTAAGAATGTAAAAAACAACAATACCAATTAAAAAGAAATGTAACCACCTAGTAGTCTTACTACCTAATCTTAGAGCGGTAGATTTTATGCCAATTCGCACATCATCTTCTTTGTCTTGATGCGCATAAATTGTGTCATAAAATAAAGTCCAAAAAATTCCAGCAATATAGAGAAATAATGGAGTAATACTTAAACTGTTTTGATAAGCTGACCAACTCAGTAGTACCCCCCAATTAAATGCAAATCCTAAAAATAACTGAGGCCACCAAGTAAATCTTTTTGCAAATGGATAGATCACCACTACCACAAGTGAAAGAACTCCCACAAATACCGCAAACCAATTTAATGTTAGTAACAAAATCGCAGATAAAATTAATTGAATTATCATCCAAATCACTGCCGATTTTAAAGAAATTAGACCAGATGGCAAAGGTCGGGATTTAGATCGAGCTACCTTTGCATCCAGATTTCGATCAGTGATATCATTCCATGTACAGCCAGCCCCGCGCATTAATATAGCGCCCAAAATACAAACTATCGCAATCCATAGCACCTTTAAGGATATTAAAGTTCCTCCGCTTTGAAGAATTGCAACTAAAAGGCCCCACCAACAAGGAATTAATAAAAGCCAAGTACCAATTGGGCGGTCCATGCGCGAAAGTCGAAGAAAAGGTTGAGACCATTCTGGGCAAAAATTATCAACCCAGTTTCTTTCTTTGGCATCAGAAACACGACCTTTTGCAACAAAAGAAACTTTCTCTGGATTTTGATCAGCTGGCATCATAAATACTTAATATGTCAATTAAAAACTCTAAAATACGCCTTTATTTAGACGTTTCTCTATCAAAAGGGCAAGAGACACTCTTTAATAAAGATCAAAGTCATTATCTGCAAAAGGTCATGCGTCTAAAAATTGGTGATACAATAAACGTTTTCAATGGGCGTGAGGGAGCATGGAAAGTTAAAATTACTGAAGCAAATAAAAAATTTACCTTAGGTGTAGCGATAGAACAAACACAGATTCAACTTAACCCACCAGATGTATGGTTACTTTTTGCTCCAATCAAAAAGAACAGAACAGGCCTAATTATTGAAAAAGCAACAGAAATGGGTATCGCAAGAATATTACCAGTAAAGACCCAGTTTACCAATGCGGAACGCATTAAAAGACAAAGCTTAAAGGCACATGCTATTGAAGCAGCAGAACAATGTAACAGAACATTTGTACCGTCGGTAGACGAGTTGTCTGATCTTGAGACAGTGCTTAAAAACTGGCCAGAAGATAGGGGCATATTGTATTGTGATGAGTTTTTACATGAAAAAAGAGTGCAAAAACCAAATTCGATATTTTCCAGCTGGGCTATTTTAGTTGGGCCTGAAGGAGGTTTCTCAGAAAGAGAAAGAGCTATGTTGAATAGTGAAAAACAAGTTTTTCCAATCAGTCTTGGACCAAGAATACTGAGAGCAGACACTGCTGTGGTTGCTGCCCTTACATTTTTTCAAATTAATTTTGGTGATTGGTAATGAGCTTTATACGGCCAGATATAAAAATCTGGCTGTATAAATGGCGAGAGTGCTTAATAAGTATCATCATTACCATGTTTGGGTTTTGGTTAATTCTTAACGGAATGACTAAATACAATATTATTTTGCAGTCCTTAGGAGGCATAATTGGAGTTGTTGGATTATGTATTACGTTTGCAGCATATAAAAGAGTATCATTCTATCAATTTCCAGGTGGGTTGGGCTTAATAGAAGTAAAAGAAAAACAAATTATTTATTACGATCCCTCTGGAGGCCTAGCATTTTCTGCAGAAAATCTTGTTTCTATTGAAATAATTGGATCAGATACATCACAGTCAATGTGGAAACTAAGCACTGAAGATAAATCAGTGGTAAATATACCCTTAAATGCATTAGGAAACGAGAAACTGTTTGATGTATTCCTGACCTTACCAGGCATAGACCCCGCTGAGCTAATAAAGGCAGTAAACAACCCCAATAAAACAATGCAAAAAATTTGGACAAAATAGATACTTGACTTGGTTATTACTTAAGTTCACCAATCTATAAAACGAAATTAATTGAGGTTCAAAAATGTCTATCCCACAATCTGGAGGCGGACTAATTGAGAGTTATGGGCAATTAGCAGAATATCTAAGTGAAGGCTGCAAACCAATAAAAGATTGGAAAATCGGAACTGAACATGAAAAATTTGGGTTCGTGAATGATAACTTTTCACCACTTCCCTATGATGGCCAATGCTCTATCAAAGCTATGTTAGAGGGGCTCAGAGACAAATATAATTGGTCTGAGATACTAGAAGAAAATAACATAATTGGGCTCACAAAAGATGGCGCGAATGTTAGTTTAGAACCTGGCGGTCAGTTGGAGCTGTCAGGAGCACCTTTAGATTCAATACATGAGACCTGTGATGAAGTTAATCAGCACTTGAAAGAGGTAAAAAGTATTGCTGATGACCTGGGAGCTAGTTTTTTTGGATTAGGTGCGGCTCCAGAATGGTCTCATGAAGATATGCCAATGATGCCAAAGGGTCGCTATAAATTAATGACAGATTATATGGGGCGAGTTGGGACGCATGGTACGCAAATGATGTATAGAACCTGCACAGTCCAAGTAAATTTAGACTTTTCCTCTGAGCAAGACATGATAAAGAAAATGCGCGTTGGATTGGCTCTTCAACCTATCGCTACAGCATTATTTGCAAATTCTCCTTTTTTTGAGGGAAAACTAGTTAACCATAAAAGTTGGCGGAGTAGAATTTGGCGGGACTTAGACGAAGACAGGACAGGAATGCTCCCATTTGTGTTTGAAGAGGGTTTTGGATTTGAGGCATGGACTGAGTATGTTTTGGATGTTCCAATGTACTTTGTTTATCGTGACGGAAAATATATAGATGCCCTGGGTCAATCATTTAGAGACTTTTTAGATGGTAAGCTTCCAGCATTACCCGGTGAAAGGCCAAAAATTTCAGATTGGGCTGATCATTTAACTACTGTTTTTCCAGAAGCTAGGGTCAAACAATTTATAGAGATGAGGGGTGCAGATGGTGGGCCTTGGCGAAAGTTATGCGCGCTACCAGCATTCTGGGTTGGATTAATGTATGATCAAAATTCTTTAGATAGTGCTTGGGATATTTGCAAAAACTGGGATGCTACTACAAGGGAAGAAATGCGTGTAGCAGCCTCAGAAGAAGGCATAGCCGCA